>JAABUP010001155.1_pt1 | contig 55839 bp, 58 predicted proteins | sample 5559201 | NCBI WGS metagenome assembly JAABUP01 (sample SAMN10711887, study PRJNA513373) | rock metagenome | isolation source: Antarctica rocks | place: Antarctica | reverse complement strand
TCATGTTGATTTTATAATGCGTCGAATACACTATAAATATACTGATTATCAGGCTATTATACAATAATTTCCTGTTGTTTGTTTCTCTTTTCCTCTCGTTTTTTGACCCTTAATTCGCATTAATAAGTGATTTTGGCAAAAGTAGGATTTTAGAGGGGATTTTCGGTAGGAAGAATTATGCCGGTAAAAGAAGTATTAGAATTTAATCTTAAATTGATTGTCGCGATTCTTTAGATTTAAAAAATGCTGCGCCTTTCGTATTTTCAAACCATGCAATTGTAGGTCTGTCTGATGGATAACCATATTGGTTTCTGAATGCTTTTCGTTCTGGAGTATAATCCCACCATTGCTTTTTGCTGCCTGGATAATTTGCATAATGAACAACTAACCAAAACTGATCTTCAACACAAGGGTCAGTCCATTTTCCAATATACTTTTCATAGGCGTTTAATAACTCAGGACCAGATTTATTTTTTAATGAAGTGAGATTGTAATAACCTAATAACATTAAATCTTTTGCAAACTTTATACCTATGGAAGAGATGCTTTGAAATTCAAATAAGGCTTTTAATATTTTAGCTCTTTCAGCATTAGCATCTAATATGGTGATGATTTCATCAATAGCATAATTGGCTAATTCTTTCTGCGAGATTTTCTTGGTCTTAATCAGTTTCTTCTCATCTACAGTTAGTTCCAAGTTAATGGTTTTTTTCATCATTATTCATCCTCGGCAAAAGTAAGCATGAAGTTATTGTTATCTTGAATAGAAAATTCCGTTGCGCCATAAAAAGTAGTTTCCAAGCCTTGCAATACGGTTACTTTATCTTTAATATCGTCATAAAACTGGCGTACGCCTTTGACTTTTATATACAACAACAAAGAGCCACCAGTTTGCCTTGATACTACGGGCAGTATGTTTTCAATACTTGCAAAGGTTTGAAACATAAAAGTAACGCTGCCATTCATCATTAATGCAAACACTGGATTGCTGTTATCCGGAACTACCGTGATAACCTTAAACCCAAGTATTTGATAAAAGGAAATAGTTTCTTGAAGGTCTTTGACATACAAATTTGGAGATACGGTTTCCATACAGTTTTTCGCTAAAAATAATAGCTTTTTACCTAAATAACAAGTAGGATTAACAGATTTATCTGAGAATAAAGGAAAGAAAGGGATTATTTGGAAGTCCGTACTTCTTTTACCACACAATTATTTAAATGCTTCTTTTATGGCATAAAAATACGAATAGGGAATAGGTAAATTTGTCTTTATTTTTGATGGTATGACAACGCTGAAAATTGATATTCAAAACGAGCAGGATGTAATAGCTATCCGGGAAATCCTGGGCAAATTCAAAATTTCTTACCAGATATAAAAAGAACCCGCTTTATCCGGAAAATTTTTAGAAATATATGAAAGTTTAAAAGAAGCACTTCAACAAGTGCAATTGCATGAAAAAGGAGAAATTAAACTTAAAACACTAAAAGAAAGTTTAATGGAATTGAAGAATGAGCTTTAATGTTGTAGCTACGGAATACTTCTTACGACCAGTCAAAAAGATATTTAAAAAACACAGAACAATACTTGCAGACATTGAAAAATTGGATAAACTATTAGCTGAAAATCCTAATTATGGTACTCCTTTAGGAAATAACCTTTTCAAAATACGTTTAGCAATACTATAATTATATTTGCTCAAAGTATTTTTGATAAATCAGATCAACCTACATTTTAAGATTGGCTGGCTTGGAAACAACAACATCAATTTTATTCACCCAAAGTGCCACTTTATCCAAAGTACTTTTATACTCGTTTATGATAAAACCCTTATCATAGTCCGGTTTTGCATGGTAATATATTATACCATTTACAAAAACTGTGATAGGTTTTTTAAAGTCAACCATGCCTGGAGAAAGATATAATCTTATTGATTTGACATTTGATGCTTTTATCTTAAAAATGTTGTTTTTATAATTAGCTTCTATTGCACCAGAGCGTTTTCTGTAATTAAAGCCATTCATAATTGTATCACGTATGATTGGCTTACTCGCTTTATCCAGCACTATCCACTTATTTATCTTAAAGTTGACGTGTGTTTGCCATGCGGCTTTTGTTGCCGTAGCGGTATCTAAAGCGGTTATGCTTATCCAGTCGCAACGACCGTATTTTACATCATCACATTCCCAGTTAACAGATGGACGAAAGGGATCTCTTTTGCGTTTAATTAAATCATTAAATAATAATTTATAGGCAGGTTCCGATTCGTTAAACTGCGGGAACCAGTGCGGGAAACCATTATACCGGTGATCCTGGTAATCGGCATGCAAATCTTTCATCACTTTGTTTAATGAATCATTCGCCTGTGGCGGATAATAGTAATCCTGGTCGACTGAAACATTAAAGAACGACCTATTTAGAATGTTCCTGATATAAGTGCCTCCCGTTGCTACACGCGGACGGGTATTAAAACCATAAAAACCTGAAAATGGCGATGGTTGTTTCATGGCATAAGAAAAAGAACCAGTTGCCCCATTTGAGTGCCCTGAAATAAACACCCGGTTATCATCCACATTTATTACCTCTTTGATTTGCTTAAGCATAGCTGGTATCATATAAAAGCCTTTATCAGGATACATCCAGTTATAGTCCCTGTTACCTGAAGGATACACCATAATTACTTTATTTAATTTGGCATATTTAGTATAATAGCGGTTCCAGCCGGTAGTATCGCTTTCATCTGAATAATCGGGATAACCAATGTTCATATTTACCGCACCATGCAGAAAAAATAAAAGTGCATAACTTTTGCGGGCATCATAATCTTTAGGCAAAGCCACTAAAAACGCTGTATGAAGACTATCGCTGAGTTTAAACTGCATGCTAATTAGCTCATGCTTAATGGCAGGGTAAGTATTATAAGCTTTGATGTTATTGTAAACAGCAATAGCGCTAATATTAGCAAGCTTTAACTTATGAAAAATCCCTTCTTTTTCAAGATTATTTTGATACGCAATCATCGAATCCAGTTTTTTCTTTTCGGCCTGCTTTATAACTGATTCTTTAGCAACAACAGCGGCTAAAATCTCTTTAAAACGGACGTCATTCTTTACAAAATCAAAAGCTTTTTCTTTTATAAGCCTATCGCTAAAGATGAGATCATTGTTTTCGTAACTGTTGGCCACGTAAATTTTTACAGCTGCAATAGTACGCTCTTTGTCTCCTGCCAGGCTCCATGCTTTGGCCGAGTTGTAAGCGATCATGTTAGATCGGCTTTCTATCTTCTCTAAAAAAAGATCGTAGTTTTTAGCTGCACACAAGTAATCCTGCACTTTAAAACAGGAATCGCCTATGGCAACATAATTTTGGGCTTTTGCCGCAAAAAACAGGAATATTAATAGCGTTATCAGGTAAGTTTTTTTCACGAAAATTCGTTTTGGTTTACTAAAATAAGGTATATATTTAAAAGATATTTCACCTAATTAGGCATTAATTTACCATCTTTAATTAAGAAATATATGTTCTAATGGCTACAATTAAACCTCCGATTGCTGTTTTAAAATAATCCTTTTCCATAAAGAGCTTGAAGGTCTTTTTGAGCAGCTTTCTCGACAATTATAGAATACTTTCCCATATATTTTTTGGGTTGTAAACAGTTATTGTTTCACCATTTTCGATATTTCGCTCTGCTTGTTTTACCCTTTTAATCAATTCAATATTTGTTGATAGTGTATCTGCATCAGACAATGGCGTGAGCAAATAAGCTTTGTCCTTTCCACGTTGTACAACCACTTGAACATTGCTGTCTAACAGATCAAAATACTTCTTTTGATTATTTCTGAATTCCCTGCTGCTGATGACTACCATAACAAATTTTTATATGCCAAAATTTATATCTAAAAATAAAGATTTTTATAACTAATGCTTCTTTTACCACCTAAAAACCCACCTCACACATTCCCCCAACCACCAGCCAAAACATCAGCCAGGTGTACTGTTTTTATCGGCAAATTATTCTTGTCGATATAACCTTGCAAATGCAGCAAACAGGAAGCATCGGTAGAAATAATATAATCAGCATCCAAAGCCAGTGCCTGATCGATTTTTTGCTGCGCCATCGCGGTAGAAATCGCTTCAAATTTAACGGCAAAGGTTCCGCCGAAACCGCAGCAAGTTTCACTGTCTGGCAGTTCTAATAGTTCCAATCCGTGTACTTTTCCTAGCAGTTGGCGTGGTTCTTCTTTGATTTTGCATTCGCGCAAAGCGGCGCAGCTATCGTGGTAAACGGCTTTGCCTTCCAGTTCGGCACCGAAGTAATCCTGCTCCATCACGTTAACCAGAAAGTCGGACAGTTCGTGGATATGGTTTTGGATAGAACGGCATTTATTATGAACGGCCGTATTGGTAAACAGATCGTTGTAATAATTTTTTACCATGCCGGTACAGGAAGCAGAAGGAGAAACAATAAAGTGCTGATCGGAAAAATCATCCAAAAACTTACTGCCAACAGCTTTGGCATCGTCCCAAAAACCGGCATTAAAAGCTGGCTGGCCGCAGCAGGTTTGTGCCGGATTGTAAATCACTTCGCAGCCCACTTTCTCTAACAGTTTTATGGTGCTAAAAGCAGTATCGGGATAAAGCTGATCAATAAAACAAGGTATAAATAATTCAACTTTCATTCAGTTCTACGGATTTGAAAGGCTGTAAAATTCAGCATTATTTCCGCTGTTTTTTTCTGTTGTGCGTAAAGAAAACAATAAAACCAGACCAACAACAAACAGGATCGTAAGGAATAAGATAGAATTGCGCATGTTCCCGGTCAGTTCTTCAATAAAACCAAATCCGAACAAGCCGGCAACGATAGCTACTTTTTCGGTCACATCATAAAAACTAAAGAACGAAGCCGTATCGGGAATATTTTGCGGCAAAAATTTGGAATAAGTGGAACGCGAAAGCGACTGGATACCGCCCATTACCAAACCAACAATTACAGCTAAAATATAAAATTGAGTTGCAGTAGTGATAAAATAAGCAAAAACACAAACCAATATCCATAGGACCACTACGGCCATCAAAACGGAAACATTGCCGTACTTTTCTGATAGTTTCGACATCAGCGTAGCACCGCCAATGGCAACCAATTGGATGATCAATATGATAGAAATCAAGGAAGCTGTGCCCAGGTGCAGTTCCTTTTCGCCAAAGTTGGCAGCTACCAGCATGATTGTTTGTACGCCCATTGAATAAAAGAAAAATGCCGGTAAAAAATGCTTCAGCAAAGGCATATTTTTCACCTGATGCCAAACTTTTTTCAGTTCCTCAAAACCGTTGTGCACTTTTTGCTGCTTCAATTTATCAAAGTTGGGGCTTCCTTTGGGCAGTACTTTGAACGGGATCTGCGCAAACCCGATCCACCATAACCCGACCAATAAAAAGCTAAGCCTTGCCGGAAATGTTGCATCGGTAATGTCAAAAGTTTTGGGCGACAAAACAAACACAAAACAAATGATCTGCAAAAGCACACTTCCGATATAACCATAAGTGAACCCTTTCGCACTTACGCTGTCCTGCTGATCAAGGGTGGCGATTTCCGGCAGGTAAGAATTATAAAAAACTGCCCCGCCACAGTAACCAATCGCTGCAATGGCAAAACAAATAATGCCCAATTCCAACGTGTCCAACTTAAAAAAAAACAAACCGCAGCAAGCTATTGCACCAATCCAAGTAAAAAGCTGCATATAAATTTTTTTATTCCCCCGATAATCTGCTATCGAAGTTAAAAAAGGCGTTAAAACAGCGATCACAAAATAAGCTACGGCCAGCGCATAATTGGAAAGCGCGGTGTTGACAAAGCTTTTTCCAAAGAAAAAAACTTTATCCCCATGTTCCTTTGTTGTGGTAATAGCGGTATAATAAGCTGGGAAAATAGTGGATGTGATAACCAGGTTGTAGGACGAATTCGCCCAATCGAACATGGCCCAGGCCTTAATGGTCTTTTTGTTATTTTTGATCTCCATACTTGCTGCAAAGTAAGTATAATTTAACACAACAAAAATTGAGTATCAAACAGGAAATAAAATGTCCGCATTGCCATGAATGGACTTTATGGAGAGGCCATATTGATGACCGCTGTTTATACTGTGGAGAATTTTTGGAGATCGAAAAATTTACCAAATCCGTAGAAACGAAAATAGAACGGGAAGTAAAAGAAGAAAGCGATTTTTTATTTGTACGTCCGCAGGACAGCGAATTTGTAAGAAAGCTAAAAGACAATTTACGGCCAGTACGTACGGTATTTTACTATTTTCAAATTGGCTTTGTTATTTTTATCTCTGCACTTTTATGGTTGATTGGCGTGGTGGCAGCATAATATGAAAACTTTGTTGAACCCCTGGTTTTTAGTTTTTTGTATTCTTTGGACGGTCTTTTACTTTGCTAAAATCAGTCATTGTCCTATACTTCTTTTACAAGGTCATTTTACAGATTTACTGGCCGTGCCGGTAATCGCCAACCTTGGGCTTTGGTTTCAACGGTTTTTTGCCGGTAAAAGAAGCATGTATGTTTTAAAAGCCGGACATGTGATTTTTATTGTGATTTATATCTCCTTAGTTTTTGAATGGTTGCTGCCAAAGTACAATCCCGTAAAATTCACTGGCGATTGGATGGACGTGGTACTGTATATTTTGGGTGGCGTGTTTTTTTTTAGGTGGATGAACAAACCGCTTCCTGCAATCAATAAAAAACTTCCGCTTAAATAGACGGCAGCTTGCAAACAAATTATAATTAGTTGCTGTATATTGGACAATATCCAAACCCATATTTTTAATTTTTTTCATTTGACAGATCAACTGCACAACAGAATTACTGATAATGCTGCAAGCATAGACAAAGAAGGAGCTTTCCCACAAAAAGAATTTGAATGGATGGCCGCCGAAGGTTTACTTTCTATTACCGCTCCGGGCAGGGAATTGGATTTTAATCTGCCAAAAACAGCAGAACTGTTGCAATTGTTTAAAAAAGCCGGCAGCGCAAATTTATCTGTAGGAAGGATTTACGAAGGCCATATCAATGCCTTACAGCTCATATATTTATATGGAAATGCCTTGCAAAAACAGCATTGGTTCCGCGAGGCCGATCAGGAACAAAAACTGTTTGGCGTTTAGAACACGCAGGCAGAAGGTGGGGTTCGTATTTACGATATGGGCGATGGTTTTTATCGGCTGGAAGGCAGCAAGACCTTCTGCTCCGGTTCCGGCTGGATTGACAGGCCATTAATTACAGGCGAAATGATCTCCCCTGAAAAAAGAGGCTGGCAGATGTGCATTGTCCCGACCGAAAAAGTAAAACCAATTGCTGCCGACAGCAGTTTTTGGAAGCCGATCGGTATGCGGGCTTCCGCCAGTTTTAAAATGGATTTTACAGGAGTTGAAATCCAGGAAAAAGATTTACTGGGCGAACCGGACGCGTATTACCGGGAACCTTATTTCAGCGGCGGCGCTATCCGTTTTACGGCTGTGCAATTGGGCGGGGCGGAAGCTGTTTTTAACGAAACAAAATGTTTATTGCGGGCGATGAACCGTGCAGAAGATCCTTTTCAAAAAGCAAGAATAGCGGAAATGTCTTATCTGACAGAAAGCGGGAATTTATGGTTGAAGCAGGCCGGGGAAAATACTGATCACTGGATCAAAGAAAATGCTTCTGAAGAAAAAATCATTGCTTATGCCGGGACGATGCGCAGTTTTATGGAAGAGATTTGTACACGCATTCTGCAACTTGCCGGGCAGTGCGTTGGTGCCCGGGGCTTTATTTGCCCCAATGCTTTTGAGCGTATTCACCGTGACCTAACGCTTTACCTTAGGCAACCGGCACCGGATGCAACGCTTATACAAATTGGGAGCTATGTTTTAAATCAGGAAAAAACCGATGGTATCTGGAACTGAACGAGCAAACTGGCAACAGCAGGCGAAAGCATTAACAACAGATGATTTATTGAAATTTGGCATCACCGTAGTCATTGCCCCTCATCCTGATGACGAATCTTTGGGTTGCGGAGGGACGATTGCCTTGCTGCGAAAAGCCGGTTTGCGGGTGTACGTTATTTTTATAAGTGATGGCACGCTATCTCATCCAAATTCAAAAAAGTATCCGGCAGATAAGTTAAGGGTCCTAAGGGAAGCAGAAGCACTGAACGCTTTGAAAATTTTGAATGTCCCGGCTGCCAATGCTTCTTTTATGCGGATAAAAGATAGGTCTGTCCCTGATCAAAATTCCCCGGGTTTTGATGCTGCTGTTCAGCAAATGCTGAAGCAACTGAAATATATTCAACCAGATACCGTACTGGTTACCTGGGAAAAGGATCCGCATCCTGATCATCGTTCTTCCTGGCAGGTTCTAAACCAAGCTGTATCAATATTGGAAAAAAAGCCGCGGGTTTTGCAGTATCTGATCTGGATCTGGGAATTAGGAAAGCAAGAAGATATTGCTGACGATCAGCAACTTTATTGGTTTCGGATAGACATAAAAGCTGTTGTAGAAATGAAAAAACAAGCCATTGCTGCCCATGTTTCCCAAGTGAGCCGACTGATTGACGATGATCCGGAAGGGTTTATTCTTTCGCCCCAGATCCTTGCCCATTTTGATCATGCCAATGAACTATTGATAGAAAAATCAACCCCAAACCCTGATATGCCGGAAAACAAAGGTTCTTTATCCACCGAATTTTTTAATGAGTTTTACAGTCATGACGACGATCCCTGGAACTTTGAAAGCAGCCCTTATGAATTGAGCAAATACAATGCAACGCTTGCTGCTTTGCCCCGGGAAACTTATCAAAATGTTTTTGAAATTGGCTGCTCCATTGGTGTGCTGACTGAAATGCTGGCACCCAAATGCAAAAAACTATTGGCTGTAGAACCGGCAGACGTCCCTTTAGAAAAAGCAAAAAAACGTCTTAGGAATTATCCGCAGGTAACCTTAAAGAAAATGCTCGTTCCGCAGGATTTTCCGGGAGATCAGTTTGATCTGATCCTGCTGTCTGAAGTGGGTTATTTTTTAAGCCGGGAAGATTTAGAAAAACTTGCCGGGTTGTTAACTGAGCATTTACAGCCGGGCGGACAACTGCTCTTAGTGCATTGGACTCCTTTTGTGCCCGAATTTCCGCTGACAGGCGACCAGGTGCATGATCATTTTATGGATTTAGCCCTGCAAAAAAAGCATTTAAAACATTTGCTGCACCAGCGCAGAGAAAAATTCCGGTTGGACTTGTTTGAAAAAGCATAAGCACATTTAAAACTAAGAAGTTGTTTAAACTTATATCGGGCAAGGTTAAACCGGTAGGCGGATTTTCCGGATTGAACATTTTTTTGAAGAGCCATAGGCTCGGCACATATTGTAAAAATGGGTTTCAACCCGTTTAACTAATAAAGTTTAAACAACTTTTAAATCAAAAAAATTACATACTTCTTTTAGCACTAAAAATTTTGTGTTTGGATTTATGAACCATCGGCCATCAACTATAAACTTTTTTTATAGGATAAAAGAAGCATCAAACCCTAACTTAATAATTATTCACAAATGCCCTTAATTCGCTTATGGCTTGTGTGATATGCACCAGTTCCCATTTTTTGCCCCATTTCCCTTTACCTATTTTCTTGCGGACTATTTTCCAGAACAAACCAAAATATTTACTGGCTATCAATTCTTGATGTAACCATTCCGGCTTAAGCAGCAAATCTTTGGCAACGGTCAGCAAAGCCTCCTGATCATAAAACCCTTTTTTTAAATAATCTTCCCGACATTGGCGCAATGCCCGTTTGCTTTTAAATTTGATCAGCCAGGCCTCAACCGGTTCTACTTCCTGCGTATGGCCATATCTGAGATAACCAGACCATTTTTTCAACTGTTCTGAAAAACCAACCTTTACCCTACCAGACATACGGGTTGAAGTATAGGCTTTTACATCAGGTGTTTTCCTGATCCGCACATCCATCTGCTGCAAAACCTCATGAAAAGCATTGTCTTCTAAATAAGGCACTTGCGGCAACCGGCCAACCTCATAATAGGTAGTACAGGTTACTGCCATACTGGCCCCGAAATATTGGAAGTGCCTCGGCCAGGGATCGTGTTCTTCTGGGTCAACTATAGCTTCTGCCCTGGCCAGCAAACTACGGTAAGCCACATCCCTTAAATGATACAATCTGGCATTGCGCGTGTTGCTGCGGGTCAGGATCCTGCCGCCTACTGCATCGCAACCATTGGCAATTTCTTTCATGATATGATAAACCCAGCAGGCATCAACTTGTGTGTCGCCATCGGTAGAAGCAATAATGCCATTGCAATTTCCGGTAGCTGTTAAACGATGGTAAGCCGTGTCCATTAAAAGCCTGCGCACAAAACCGATATTTGCTTTTCTTACCGGAAGATTGATTTCGGCAATATGCAACGGAAAGCCGGGATATTTTTGCTGATAGTTTTTTGCTATGGTGAAAGTTTGGTCTCTGCAATTGTTGACCAGCAGCAAAACTTCATAAATACAAGGGTCTAAAGCTGTTCCGCTGCTGTCGGTTTGCAAGCGGAGGGCATCTAAAGTTTTACGTAGGTTTCTAGCCTCGTTTCGGGCCGGAACGATAACAGAAACTTTTAAAGAATTGGACGGCATTGCCGCCTGGTCAAATATGTTGTTATAGTTTATACTAATTGGTGCAACTTCAATATTTTCTGTTTGCATTTTTTAAATAAATGTATACTTACTGATTTTATGTTGATAAAAACAGCATAGGACTACAACCAAAACTTGCTCCGATTGTTGAACCGATAAAATAAATAATTCTGACGATATGCAATATCAATATTTATTTTTTGCAAAAGGCCGATGAGGCTGGCGGAAACAATCCTGATTTTAGATGTCGCCGGACCTAAAAACAGGTATACAATTTCCTCAAAATAAATACTGATATTCCGCAAAAAATCAAAACTTGAATTCACAGTCTTAAACCTTATATGTCAACTACTCTTTTAAACCAGTTTAGTATCCTGAAAGGTATTGAGCGCCCTGATTTTATCCGGGATGAAACTTTGGCCGATATTTTTCGGCAAACTGCAAAAAAACATCCTATAAAAACAGCATTGATATTTGGTGAGGATTCCCTTACTTACCAGGAATTAGATCGCTGGAGCGATGCGATAGCTGCCAATCTGGCAAAAAAAGGTATCAAAAGAGGTGATAAAGTAGGTGTTTGGCACAAACGCGGGCTTGAATTGCATGCTGCCATCATCGGCATTGTCAAAGCTGGCGCGGCTTATATCCCGGTTGACCGTGAGATTCCTGCCGAACGCGTAGAAACGATCTTTACCGAGGTAGAAGCATCGGCTTACATCAGTGCCGATTTGCTGAACCTGGATTGCCCCATGTTTGAAATCAGGCCACAACCGGAAAAGGATAAAGAAATCCTGCTTCCCGAAGGGCCGGAACCGGATAACCTGGCTTACGTTTTATATACCTCCGGTAGTACGGGCAAGCCTAAAGGCATTCCAATTGGCCATCGTCAAATTTGCCATTTGGTACGGTCAGAACAAAGCGTGATCAATATCCGGGACACCGACCGCGTTTACCAGGGGTTTTCTGTTTCTTTTGATATGTGGTGCGAAGAAACCTGGATAAGTTACTTTGCCGGGGCAACACTTTGGGTTGCTGATAATACAACTTCCAAAGCAATTGATGAGCTGAGCGATGTCCTCAACAGAGAAAAAATAACGGTCCTGCATGCCGTGCCCAGCTTGCTGGCCGTAATGGAGGACACTATCCCTTCTTTAAGATTGGTCAACGCAGGCGGAGAAGCTTGTACAACACAAGTTTTGAACAGATGGTCAACGCCGTCCAGGATTTTCTACAACAGTTACGGTCCGACGGAAACAACTGTCAGTGCTACTTTTGCCCGCCTAAAACCTGGGGATCCGATCACCATTGGCGATCCGTTGCCAAACTATAACCTGGCAATTGTTGATGAAAAACTAAACCCGCTTCCGTTCGGCGAACGCGGCGAACTAGTCATTTCCGGTCCTGGCGTTGCTGAAGGATATGTAAAATTGCCTCAATTAACGCAAGAAAAGTTTGTGCTAAAAACAGCATCGCTGGAAGATTTGCCCGGTAACAGGATTTACCGCACCGGCGATGCCGCATTGATCAAAGAAGATGGCAGTATTGAGTTTTTAGGCCGGTTCGATGATCAGATCAAACTGCGTGGTTACCGCATTGAATTGGGGGAAATTGAAACCAAGTTAAGCGGGCTGCAGGATGTTTCTGCCGCTGCCGTGGCTGTAAAAAAAGACAGCTCGGAGCAGGATCAGTTAGTTGGTTATATTGTTACCGAAGGCGGTATTGCGTTGGAAGAAAACCTGCTGCGCTTGGAACTGGCAAAAGTTTTACCGGCTTATATGGTTCCGGCAACCATTGTGCAACTCCCGGAAATGCCGCGGATGCCAAGCGGAAAAGTAAACCGGAAAGCATTGCCAACGCCGCAATCGCTATTGGAAAGCATTCCTAATCAGGCAGAAGAAGCCTTGGATTTGAACGCGCCTATGGCCGACCGCTTGCTGAACATGCTTAGGAAAACTTTCCCCAACAAAAACATTGACCTGTCCATGGATTTTTTTGACGACCTCGGCGGGCATTCTTTACTGGCTGCCGGTTTGGTTTCCCGTTTGCGGCGCGAAGGCGGTGTCCCGAAAGCTTCTTTACGGGATATTTATTTGCACCGCCCGCTCGAAAAATTAACAGAGGTTTGGGAACAGCAAACACCTGTTGACAAAAAGCCGGAACGCAAGTTCCACAAAGTAAACCTCGTTCATTATTATTGCTGCTGGCTGGCACAAACCTTTGCACTGGGCTTTATTTATGCTGTTTTTGCCATACAAATTTTCATCCCGTACCTCGGTTATTATTATGTAGAGCAGGATACCGGTAACCTCAGTTATGCTATCGTAACTTCATTGGTTTTATTTTGCTTTATCCCTCCCCTGTTTTTCTTTATTTCAATAGCCACAAAATGGCTGGTCATCGGTAAATTTAAAGAAGGCGATTATCCGTTATGGGGAAGTTATTATTTCCGCTGGTGGTTTGTCAAAACGATACAACGATTACTGACCGTTCAGTTTTTAAACGGAACACCTTTGTATCCGGCCTATTTAAGGCTTTTGGGGATGAAAGTTGCCGACGATGCACAACTTGGGGATTTTACCTTGGGTGCCGAAGATTTGATCACGATCGGCAACGATGTCAGCATCAGTTCAGGTGTTAGCCTAAATAATGTAGTGGTAGAAGACGGATTGTTAAAAATCCGTTCGATTGTTTTAGGCGATCATGCCTATATCGGCAGCAGTGCCATCATTGCCGGCGGTGCAGTAATGGAACCATGGAGCGAGCTTCAAGATTTAAGTTATTTGCAGGAAGGTAAAACCATCCGTTCAGGAGAAGTATGGCGCGGCAGCCCGGCACAATTAAAAGAAACCAAGAGCCTGGCTGATTTGCCGCAGCCGCTTCCTGTTGCTGCCTCAACCAGGAGAAAATACATGCTGATATTCAGCCTGTCGCTGCTGGTGTTTCCTTTTACTATCCTGCTGCCTCTTTTGCCTACTATAATTACTTTGAACAAACTGGACAATGCCGCTCCTGATTACGACTTTACTTATATGGTTATCGTGCCTTCATTGGCATTGGTTTACATTTTGCTTTTTGCCCTGGAAACCGTAGCGCTTACCCGTTGGCTGCAACGCGGCATCAAACCGGGGACCTATCCGATTTACAGTGGTTTCTATGTGAGGAAATGGCTGGCCGATCAGTTGATGTCTTTAAGCCTGATCGTTCTGCACCCAATTTATGCAACAGTTTATGTGTCCACTTTTTTTCGTGCTTTGGGCGCGAAGATCGGCAAGAACACCGAAATTTCCACGGCAAGTAGTGTAACGCACCCGCTCCTCAAAATTGGTAGTGGTGCTTTTATTGCCGATGCGGTTGTTTTGGGGGAATCCGATATCCGCGGCCAGCAACTGATCTTGGATTATACCGAAATTGACAGTGGTACATTTGTAGGCAACAGTGCGTTGATCCCGCAAGGTACAAAGCTGCCTGGCAACATGCTCATCGGCGTTCTGTCCATCCCTCCCGATAAAAAAGAACTGGAACAGAACCAGGCGAAAGACTGGTTTGGCTCGCCTGCCATTGCCTTGCCGCGCCGCCAGGAAAGTAACCCTTTTTCTGCGGAGCTGACTTCCAACCCCACTATTTTAAGAAGGCTTGCCCGTGCCATAATCGAATTTATACGCATCATCCTGCCGGAAACAGCGATCATTATTTTTTCGATTTTCTTTATCGCTTACGGCCACGACCTAATCACAGAAGAACCCTGGTATAAAATTATTTTATTGTTCCCGCTCTATTACCTTGGTTTTATGGGGTTGCCTGCTTTTTTAACCACCGTAGTCTTAAAGTACGTTTTCATCGGGAAATTTAAACCACAGCAAAAACCGATGTGGAACGATAAAGTATGGCGCAGCGAAGCCATCACCACCACGTACGAAGCTTTGTCCGTTCCGTTTTTGCTGGATTATATGCGCGGCACACCCTGGCTGCCCATTGCCATGCGCATTTTGGGTGTAAAAGTTGGCAAACGCGTTTGGATGAACACGACAGACATCACCGAGTTTGATATGGTTTCTTTGGGCGATGATGTGGCCTTGAACGAAAACTGCGGGCCACAAACCCATTTGTTTGAAGACCGTGTAATGAAAGTAGGCAGCGTAAAAATTGGTGCCAGGAGTTCCATCGGTGCCGGAACCATCATTCTGTATGATACCGAAATTGGCACGGATTGCATGATTGACGCTTTGTCTTTGGTAATGAAAGGCGAAAGATTGGCCACCGGAACGGATTGGACGGGAAGCCCGGTGCAGCCTGCGTAGAGTTTTTGGGTGGTAAAAGGAGTATGGAGTTTTTATAGGTGTTTTTGAGCTTGTATAAATTAAATTATAAGCTTTAATTTTTGAGGTTTCGCATTATGTATTGTTGGCTGTTAAACAATACAAAAAAACGCAATGCGCATTTTGTATTGTTGGTTCGTTAAAAAGCCTGTTTATCCGTGTTCAAAAACTACTTAGATAGCTAACTTTCAATTTGATAAAGATTGGGCCTGAGAATGATAACCAATTTTTTTATGTTTACATAAACGTTAAGGACTTGCGTCAATACAAGAGTTAACCGACACTTCGCGTTTTCGCCCGAAAAAGTTTGTTAAAGATTTTTTTGTGCCAAAAAAGCAAAAACACAAAATGCGTTTAACAAACGGTTTGGCAAAAAACCGGCGGACGGTAGGTTAAATCAACTTTTGTTTCGCTATTTTGCTTCGGTTTCAGCAGAAGGATCAAAATTTAGCCGGTAAAAGAAGTATTGGCATTGGAACGTTTATTTAACTTTGGTTCCGGCTGACGGGTTTCAAATTCCGGTCCTTCGCCAAGCCGCGGCACGTTGCCTGCTATGCTCCGACAGACAAACCACAGACAAATTATTGAAAATGAAAGGTTTTATAACCAACATGTATTGACAAATTATGAAACAGAATTTTACTAAACTTTCATCAAGTGTTTTATATATAGTTTTAACATTTGCATTCATTAGTTGCAAAAGTACACCCAATTTGAAAAAGGACGAAGTGTATCAAATTTTAAATGAAATTATTGCGAAAGATAGTTTACGACTTTATACTGTTTGTTGGCAGTTTGATAATCTTCCGATTTCAAACGATCACGGATTTAGTGAACAGGACAAAAAATTTATTGACGAACAAAAAGTAATCTTCAAGAATTTCAAGATTGAACCTAACAAACTAAAATCTTATTCAAAAAAGAAAAAGAAGTTTGACTTCGTTGAGCTTGATACAACTTGTAATGCAGGAATAATTAATCGTTTATCTTTTCCATTAATTTCTGCAGACAGACAAAGGGTAGTTATAGAAATTACCGAAGATTGTCATTGCTTCTCAGGTGGACAAGGCAGTACATATCTGTATATAAAACAGAATGGACATTGGAAAAAAGAAAAGGATATTGACCAATGGATTAGTCAAACAAATATGACGGAATCAAGTACGAGATTAGCACAGCAGGCAACATTGGTTTGGCAAAAAACCGGCAGACAGTTTTAATTCAACTTTTGTTTTACTTTTTTGCTTCAGTGCCAGCTGATAGAACAAAAATTTAGCTGGTAAAAGAAGCATCAGCTTTTGATTATTAATTTAACTTTGGTTTTCGGCAGACGGATTTCAATTACCAGTTCTTCGCCAAGCCTTTTCCGTTAACCGCAATTTTCACGAAGATTCCGTAAATCAAGAAATGATAGAAATAAAGGAAGTAAATATTAAAAATAATTTACTGAAAACTTATGTGGAAGGTTACGGTTTGATGAAAATAAGCGGTACATCCATTTATGAAAAGGAATTGTTGCCTTGGCCAGGTGCTTCGTGGCTTTTTGTCAATCAACCCTTTTCCATTAACCATGTTGATTTTCGTTACTCTTGTGTTTTCGGACTTAGGGGAAAGTCTGCCAGTTTTAAATGGAAACAAAATGATTTGGAGGTTTTGGCAGTCAAATTCGCTCCGTACGGATTGAGTCAATTTATAGATTTTCCCATGGAAGAACTCATAAATAAAACCATTTATCCTGAGGACGCTTGGGCGGCACTTAACCTCAAAAACCCTTTACAAACAGCTATTCTAAATTCTACTTCCATTGATGAAAAAATACATTTAATTGAAGACTTTCTGATAAGTGTTTTACACGTAAAACCATATTATGATGCTCATATTGTTCAATTCATTTATCAAATTATAACCGATCCATCCATTAATATAAGTGAATTGAAAATTAATATCCCATTCAGCAACCGCCAATTTGAGCGGAAGTTTAAACTACTGGTGGGTACTAACCTGAAAACTTTTGTGCGGATATGCCGTTTCTACTATACCAAAATGGTGTTGTTGCAAAAAAACAACATCGAAAATTTGACTGATTTAGGCTACGATGCTGGGTATTTTGACCAAGCTCATTTTTCGAAAGAGTTTAAAAAGTTTTCCTCTTCATCTCCTAGGTCTTTCCCCAAAAAATTTCCCTTATTTAATCTTATTGCCGATGAGCATTTGAAAAAATAATAATGTCGCTACAGTACAATTTCTGCCCATTTGCAAGATTTAATTTAGCCTAAAATTAAAAGCAGATATTATGATATTAATTACGGGAGCCACCGGCAAATTGGGAAGTGCAGTAATAGAAACACTATTAACAAAAAAACCTGCAAACGAAATTGCAGCATTTGTACGTGATGAAGAAAAGGCAGCTGACTTGAAGGCGAAGGGAATTCGAATTCAAGTTGGAGATTATGACAACATTCCTTCATTAGAATCAGCAATGAAAGGCGTAAAAAAGGTGTTGTTAATTTCTGGCGGTAATGCCCCAAACATTGTTGAGCAACACAAAAATGTAATTGATGCTGCCAAAAAAACAGGTGTTATTTGCTTTGCATATACCGGTCGAGCACTAAAAGACAGATCTACACTTAATAGTAAATTTATGGACACTCATTTTCAGACTGACGATATTATTATGGAAAGCGAAATGAACTATATACTTTTCAGAAATATTCTTTATATGGATTCATTGCTTTTTGCTTTGGTAACAGATGTGATAGAAAAAGGTATAAATCTACCAACAGGTGACGGAAAAGTAGCTTTTGCTTTACGGAGCGAAATGGGCGAGGCAATTGCCAATGTTTTATTAGAAGAAGGTTGCGACAATAAAATTTACAACTTTACGGGTGCCAAATCCTATTCTTATGAAAATATTGCCTCAACATTAAGTGAGCTGACAGGCAAAACTGTTCAATATAATCAAGTAAAGCCTGAAATGTTTGTTGAACGATTAACAGAACGAGGTATCCCAGAGCAAATAGCCCACCACGTTTTAGATTCTATGCTCGATATAAAAAACGGACAAGAAAATGTTGTGACTACCGACCTTGAAAATAAATTAGGAAGAAAACCCGCAACATTAGAAGAAGGATTGAAAATACTATTTAGGTTGTGACCCTTTTATAATCGTTTAAAAAAAACTGCAGCTAACAAGGGCTTGCCAAAATGGGGGCAGAAGTGCTGAATTTAATATTTGGAATTCTAACAAACATTTGTGCTAAATTGAACATTTGTGCTTCTAATTCCCCCACTTCGGCAAGCCCCAAAACGTTAACCGCAATCTGTGTTTTTGCCCCGACTGGGTTTCCTAAAGGGGTTTTTTGTCCGCAAAAAAGCAAAAACACAAAATGCGTTTAACAAACGGTTTGGCAAAAAACCGGCGGACGGTAGGTTAAATCAAATTTGTTTCGCTATTTTGCTTCGGTTTCAGCAGAAGGATCAAAATTTAGCCGGTAAAAGAAGTATTGGCATTGGAACGTTTATTTAACTTTGGTTCCGGCTGACGGGTTTCAAATTCCGGTCCTTCGCCAAGCCGCGGCACGTTAACCGCAATCTGTGTTTTTGCCCGGACAAGTTTTCTAAAGGGGTTTTTTGTCGGCAAAAAAGCAAAAACACAAAATGCGTTTAACAAACGGTTTGGCAAAAAACCGGCGGAAAGTGTTAGATCAAATTTGTTTTCGCTATTTTGCTTCTGTTCCGGCCGACGGATTAAAATTTAGCCGATAAAAGAAGCATCAACATTTGAACATTAATTTAACTTTGGTTTCGGCAGACGGTTTTCAAATGCCAGTTCTTCGCCAAGCCTTGAACGTTAGCGGTAATGGTAAGACAACCACCTCACAACTTAAGCCGACAAAGAACAATATCACATTTGACTAAAACAAAGATAGATTTGGCTACCTGTATTCTTTTGTTTCTGCAGACTTTTGCATTAACTAAAAATTAAAAAATGAATAAGATATTAGTAACAGGAGCAACAGGAACTTTGGGTAGTGCTGTCATTGAAACTTTGTTGAAAAAAATCTCTTCTAACCAAATTTCTATACTCACTCGAAAAGAAGAAAAAAGATTAGAATTTCAATCAAAAGGATTTCAAGCCTATCTGGGTGATTATAACGATATTACTGCTCTTGAAAAAGCAATGAAGGAAACAGACACTGTTTTACTCATTTCATCAGGTGACCAAGGCGACCGTATGCAGGAACATCGTAATGTTGTGGACGCTGCAAAAAAATCAGGTGTTCAATGTATTGCCTACACAAGCAGGGCTTTAAAAGATAGGGCTTCTTTATCAAACACATTAATGTTTGACCACTTTAATACAGAAGATTACATCAAGGAAAGTGGTTTAAAATATACTATTTTCCGAAATGCTTTGTATATGGATGTTGTTCCTTTGTTTGTTGGTAAACAAGTATATGAAACAGGTATTTTTCAGCCAGCAGGTGATGGTAAAGTGGCTTACGCATTGAGACAGGAACAAGGTGAAGCTATGGCAAATGTTTTATTGAATGAAGTTTGCAACAATCAAGTTTATAAATTTACAGGAAGTGAGGCTTATTCATTTTATGATGTGGCTTCTGTATTGGCGGAACTTTCGGGAAAGGAAGTAAAATATACAGCTGTTGAAATTCCTGCTTTTGAGGGAATAATGAAACAAAAAGGACTTCCAGAAGGAATGGTTAAAAAAATCATTGATTTTAACCTGGACATAAAAAATGGACAAGAAGCCGAAGTAACAAATGAATTGGAAATGAAACTTGGACGCAAACCTGCTACACTAAAAGAGGGTTTAAAAGTGTTGTTTGGGTTTTAGCCTTTAAAATTATGTATAAACAAGCCCCAAATCAAATAAAAACTATTGGCGAATATCATCTGTTTATGGATTTGCCAAAGCCACAACACCCATTAATAAGTGTTGTGAAATTTGAAGACATAAAACGTCAGCCTGATGTAAACTCAAAAAGTATTATTAATAATTTCTATTCCATCGCATTAAAAAAGAGCTTTAATGCAAAAATGAAGTATGGACAGCAAGAATATGATTTTGACGAAGGTGTACTTGCATTTATTGCACCTAATCAGGTTATCAAGGTTGTACTTGAAGATAATGAAGTTTTAAGGCATTCGGGATGGTTGCTAATCTTCCATCCCGATTTTCTTTGGAACACACCATTAGCGAAGAAAATAAAACAATACGATTATTTCGGTTATAACCTAACTGAAGCCTTGCATCTTTCCGACAAAGAGGAAGCTATGCTAACAGGCATTATACAAAGCATTAATCAGGAGTATCATTCCAATATTGACAAATTTAGTCAAGACGTAATCGTTGCACAACTAGAATTGCTACTCACCTATTCTGAACGATTTTACCAACGCCAATTCATTACAAGAAAAATAGCAAATCATACAATTCTTGACCGTTTAGAAAACTTGCTGAAAGAATATTTCAAAGGCAATGATTTAGTAACAAAGGGTTTACCGACCGTTCAGTATATTTCAGAGACATTAAATATATCGCCAAATTACTTGAGCCGATTACTAAACACATTGACAGGACAAAGTACAAAGCAATTCATTCAGGACAAATTAATTGACTTGGCAAAAGAAAAATTATCAACTACTGACTTAACTGTAAACGAAATAGCCTACGCATTAGGATTTGAGCATCCACAATCTTTAAGTAAGTTATTCAAAACAAAAACTAATTTGACACCTTTGGAATTTCGACAATCGTTTTACTGACAAAAAACCACTACCGCTAACATTGGGTTTGCCAAAATGGGGGCGAACGGAAGCCGTGTTTCAACTTTTTGTTTTTCAATTTAGCTTCATATCCAGCTTGACGTTATTAATTTAGCTATGTGCAAATCATCAACTTTTATTTATAAATTTAGCTTCAGTTAGCCGGGGCGGACGTAATTCTATTGCCCCCACTTCGGCAGGCCGCCGCCGTTAGCGGTAATTGTAAAAAAAATGACAGTAACAAAATCAAATATAGAAGACAGCGAAATTTTGACTAACATAACAAAAAAGTCAAAAGCATATTGGGGATATTCGGACGAACAAATAGAAAAGTGGTCTGACTTACTAACAATAACGAAAAACTACATTGAAAATAATAATGTATACAAATTATTATTTGACAATTCGACTGTTGGATACTAATCATATTTTAATTTGAACGAAAATGTAGTTAAACTCGACAATTTATTTGTTTTGCCAAATTACATAGGAAACGGACTTGGACAGGTTCTTATGAATGACTTTATAGATAGAATCAAAAGTACGGAAACTAAAAAAATAGTACTCGACTCTGAACCAAACGCTAAAAAATTTTATGAAAAATTCGGTTTTACTAAAGTTGGACAAATCGAAACATCAATTAAAGACAGATATTTACCAATTATGGAGCTAAAAATATAAACGAAATAAAAACAACTTCCGCTAACAAGGGTTTTGCGTCAGGCTGGCTGAAGTGCAAAATTCGAAATTAGTAATTCTATTGAACATTAATAATAAATTCAGCTTTTGTGCTTCAATTTCCCGCCCGAACGCAAAGCCCCAAAACGTTAACCGCAATCTGTGTTTTTGCCCGGACAAGTTTGTTAAAGGGGTTTTTTGTCCGCAAAAAAGCAAAAACACAAAATGCGTTTAACAAACGGTTTGGCAAAAAACCGGAGGAAAGTAGGTTAAATCAAATTTTGTTTTGCTATTTTGCTACTGTTCCGGCTGACGGATTAAAATTTAGCCGGTAAAAGAAGCATCAACTTTTAATTATAAATTTAACTTTGGTTTCGGCTGACGGGTTTCAATTGCCGGTTCTTCGCCAAGCCGCGGCCGTTGTGCGTCATTTTCAATGGAACTAAATCATAGAATACAAGATAAATTTTCAGCGGACAAACCTTCGCTTCATGTTGACCAGGTTGACGGGACAACTCGTGAAATTGATTTTATTGAAGTTGAAAAAGCGATCAAAGACTTTTGCTTTATAAGGCAAGAACTTACCAACTATAGTTATTTATATGCGAGCCAACTTTCTTTTGACATCCATTTAAACTTGCCTTATTGGGAGTATTTGTTTATTAGCGGACAAATAAATCAGAGTGACAAGGATGAAATAGAAGAAGGAGTTTTATTGACAATTTATCTTTTCTTCTCTGAAATATTTGAAGCAGAAGGTTGGTGTTTTTTGTATAGACACAACCTGTTTGAAGTTATTTCAAAAACTCTAAAAAAATATCAACCTGATAACGAACGAAAGAAAAAAGCTCTTGACTGTATTAAATTTTCTCTTGACAATTATGGCAATGAAAAACTTAGTCAACAATTTTTTGGAGAATTAAACAGTAGTGATAAGAAGTTAAGTGAACAATTAAAAAACAATGATGAATGGTTTTACTTTGAATTCGTAGAAAAATATTACATAGACAAGGCAAATTCTTTTGAACCTCTTAAACAAAAAACAAAAGCATTTCTTGACGACGTACTTAAGCGACAAGAGAAATAAAACGAACACACAACAGTAGGTTTGGCAAAAAACTGGCGGACGGATTTGATTCAACATTTGTTTTGCTATTTTGCTTCAGTTCCAGCTTGACAAATATAAATTTAGCCGGTAAAAGAAGCATCAACATTTGATTATAAATTTAACTTTGGGTTTTGGCGGAAGGATTTCAAATACCAGTTCTTCGTCAAGCCGCCGCCGTTGGCGGTCATTACCTATGGATAAGAAAAAGTATCTTGAACGAATTGAATACACTGACTTTTTTGACGCTACAGACGATGTGTTGACAAGTCTGCATAAGCAACATGTCTACCAAATTCCGTTTGAGAATTTGGACGTTTACTACAAGAGAATGTTCGACTTAGACATTGCAAGAGTCTATCAAAAAGTAATTACTAACGTACGTGGTGGATTTTGTTACGAATTGAATCTGCTATTTAACTGGCTTTTGAGGGAGATTGGTTTTTCAAGCCGCATAATCGCTTCAAGAATTTTCAATGAGCAAGGTACTCTTGGACCAAAATTTGACCACATGTCTGTATATGTTAAGACGAAAAGGGAATTTTTGGTTGATGTGGGTTATGGTGATTCGTTCGTCATTCCAATTGAGATTAAGAGTGGCACACAGTGGGATGGGAGAAATTACTTTCGAATTGACAAATTGAACGAACATGAGTATTTACTTTCAATGTCGCCAGACGGACTGGATTATCAGAAGCGGTATACATTCAGCTTAGACGTTGTTAATATCGAGGACTTTAATATCATTTGTTTCGACAAGCAAACGAGCCCAAACTCTTATTTTGTTAAAAATCTAATTTGCACTAAGCCGACAGAAACTGGACGGGTAACGATTTTCAATAACAGACTTATTGAAAAAAATGGTGAACTGAGAATTGAGACACTAATTCAAGGGGAGGATAATTTGAGAAATTATTTGAGAGACAAATTTGAGATTGTGGTCAAGTAACGAACCGCCAACATGGGTTTTGTGTTATGGTGGGCTGACGAACAAAGGCTTATCTTTAGTTTTTCAATTGGGCTTTTGGTTATGGGCTGGGCTGACGTTCCCTGATGCCCACCACAACACAAAGCCCTAAAACGTTAGCGGTCATTGTAAAACGGCACACCACAAACATTAGACAGACAAAAATGATAGTAAAGAAAACAGAACTTCCTGATAAATCAATTCTAAAAAAAGACGGAAAGGTTTACGACTATGTTGACAGTTTCCAAAGTGAGTTCATTGATAAAGGACAAAACATAGATGCGACTGAAATCGGAAAATCGTTTTTTACAAGCGGACCAAAATGGGTTGGGAAATTATTGACATTAAGAAATAAAATCGCTGGACTTTTTGGACTAAAAACTTCGGGAGACATTACTGACAGACAAAAACAACTTGACAATTTCAAATGTGAACCAGGTGAACAGCTTGGACTGTTTAAAGTGTTTAGCAAAACGAATAATGAGGTTGTATTAGGTAAAGATGACAAACATTTGAATTTTAGAGTTTCATTATTCCTTGACCGACAAATAAACAACATTGACAAAAAAACCTTAACAATATCGACAACTGTAAAGTTTAATAATTGGTTTGGACGACTGTATTTTTTACCAGTTAAACCTTTTCATAAATTTATTGTGCCGACAATGTTGAAAGGAATTATAAAAGAATTGGAAAAATGACAGAGCTTATAAGACCAAAGAAAAACAACGAACCGCTAACAACAGTATTGCTGCTAGTGGGGTCGGACGTTGGTACAATCGGCTGCAAATCGGTATCAGCAATAGTTTCGGCTGACGAATAAGTCAAACAAAAAATGCTATCTTCAACTTTTAAAACAAAACCAAGTTGCAGTTCCGGGCTGGACATTATAAAATCTCCCACTTCCAGCAATACTCAAACGTTAGCGGTCATTACTAGGAAACCTTAAATTAGAAAAAACATAGATGACTATAACCATTGATGAAAATATAAAGTTAGAATTGCTTTTAGAAAAGCATGCTGAAGGTTTATTTAATGCAATAGATCGTAATCGCGAACATTTATCTGAATTCTTACCTTGGGTAAATAATATGAATGCTGTAAGTGACATAAAAAATTATATTGCAAGCTGTCAGGTATTACACAACGAACAGAAAGAAATAAGTTTTACAATACTGCTAAATGGAAGTGCTTGCGGACGAATAGGACTACATCATTGGAATAGGCAAAATAATACTGCTGCAATTGGTTATTGGTTAACTAAAGATTCACTTGGTAAAGGAATTATTGTTAGAGCCTGTGAAGCTCTGATTAAATATGGTTTCACAAATATGGAATTGCATAGAATTGAAATAAAAGCAGCAACTGCTAACTTAACAAGCCAAGCTATTCCAGAAAAATTAGGTTTTAAAAAAGAAGGTATATTACGAGAAGCAGAATTAGTAAACGGCAAGTATCTGGATTTAGTATTATTCTCTCTTCTTGCTTACGAACACTATAAGAATGTAACGAACCGCTAACATTGGTTTGGCAAAAAACTGGTGGACGGAAGTTATTGAACTTTTGTTTTGCTATTTAGCTTCTGTTTCGGCAGAAGGAACATAAATTTAGCCGTTAAAAACAGCATCAACATTTGATTATAAATTTAACTTTGGTTTCGGCTGACGAGTTTCAAATTCCAGTTCTTCGCCAAGCCTTTTCCGTTGGTGGCAACTTACCTGACAAACGCCGACACGCGCGGCCGACTTAAAACAAACGTTGGCTAACAGATTGTGCAAAGCCAACTTTTTTAATGCTGTTTTTATCGGTGTAAAACTTGCGGACAAATTTTAGTTAACAAAAACAGCATTTCGCTCGACTTTTTGTGAAACGCTGGCCTCCAAGTTTGTAAAAGTGAACGGGCAAAATGAAAAACTGTTAGAAAAGCTATTTCTGGCGGACTTGTATATTTTAGTTTTAAGCGCAATTCATCAAAGTTTGCCGTGCGGGTCCTTCGGTTTTTTGCCGCTAAAAACAGCATTTTAGGTTTGAAAAAAGCTGCCACCAACATTGGTTTGGCAAAAAACCGGCGGACGGAAGTTGTTGAACTTTTGTATCGCTATTTTGCTTCAGTTTGGGCTGAAGGAATAAAATTTAGCCGGTAAAAGAAGCATCAACAATTGATTATTAATTTAACTTTGGTTTTGGCTGACGAGTTTCAAATATCGGTTCTTCGCCAAGCCTTTCCCGTTGTGCGTCACCTCAATCGCTTAGCTTTTTATTGTATCGGTTGATAATGTATATTTTTGCGAATAGAAGCATTTGCGATATCAATGATTGACTTCCTTCAATTCTGTAATCAATTCACCCGGCTTACTGATGAAGCGGCTGATGAACTATATCAAAATGTAACAACCAGAACGTTTCAAAAAGATGAGTATCCGGTAAGAAGCGGTGAGATTTGCAGATATATATTTTTTATCAGCAAAGGGCTGACAAAAACATTTTTTTATAAAGAAGACAAAGAATTTATCATGCGCTTCTTTTCACAAAACGAGTCGTTTACCGTTTTAGAAAGTTTCCTAACCCAAAAACCTTCACATTTCACAGTCATGACGTTGGAAACAACAACCGTAACGCTTCTTAGCTACGAAAAAATGGAAATGCTTTGTTGTAAGCATCATTGTATAGAAACCTTGTTTAGAAAACTTATTTCTATGGCGTCTGTGATGATGATGAAGCGGATAAGTGAGATGCTGGAAGCAAACGGAACCAGGCGATACCAACAGTTTGTGGAAGAAAACAATGAGTTATTACAACGAATCAATCTTGGTGATCTGGCAAATTATCTTGGCATTACTCAACAATCGTTAAGCAGAATCAGATCTAAAAAGTGATTTTACCATTTGGTAAAAATTGGTTCATATCCTGTTTATATCTTTGCCATTCTTAAACTTGTATGGTTTAAACAATTGGTAATAAATATGACACAAGATGTGATTGAACAAATGATTTCTGCTACGTTACTCGAAGCAAATCTTTTACAGGTTCCGATAACCGTTTCCATAGTGGATTTAGGCGGGCACCTAGTGGCTATGCAAAGAATGGATGGATGTAGTTTTTTTGCACTTGACGTAAGTCAAAAAAAAGCAGTCACGGCATCGCAATTTAAAATGCCGACACATACTCTGTATGAACTGGCGCAGAGAGTGCCGGGAATGGAAAAGGCATTGGACAAGAATTCAGCTATCTTACCAATCGTAGGGGGTTTCCCGGTTATTGTAAATGAACAAGTCGTTGGTGGGCTTGGTATCTCGGGTGGAGACGCTGACCAGGACAAAGCCATTGGCGAAAAAGGAATTCAGGCATTATTGCCAGACTGATTAAATTACATTTCCTCATTAACTATTCTGAGCAGAAGGATGTCAGGCAATCATCAATTGCCTGTTACTGTCAGTAGTCAACAAATCAACACAGGATTACACAAAATATTATGATTACGATACTCACGTTTGTAGCTTTTTTAAGTACGGCTTTTTTTTTTGGCGCTGCCTTGTATGTAAGCCTGGTTGAGCAACCAGCAAGGCTGGCTTGTGATGTAGACACTGCTTTAAACCAATGGCGACCAAGTTATAATAAAGCGGCAATACTACAAATCATTCTTTCGGTACTATCAGTCATAACTTCAATTGCTCTATACTTTATTAGTAAGGATATTTTTTTGTTGATGGCAGGTTTGATACTTCTTATTATCGCTCCGCTTACCTTAATAATTATGCATTCCTGCATTAAACAACTATCCGACCCTGCCAGAACCGGAACAACACCCGGCACAATGCCTTTAATAAAAAAATGGGGCAGATTACACAATTGGCGTACGGTAATAAGTTTGACAGCATTAATTCTTCAGGTTTTGCACATGTATTCACTTATAAAGTAACATTCTTGATTTCTGCAACAGCCCTGTGAGTGAAGATAATAATTATGTGTTTGAGTAAAAGGCAAATAAAACGGCTGACAAAACAAAAGGCGAACGCACAACAATTGCTTACTGCCATAGCGGCTGACACCTCTCAGTCAACAGTAGTAATTTTATGAAACGGTATATCTTTATCCGGGCTGACGCAACTTGGAAGTCCGCTACGGACAGCAAGCAGTGGATCGTTGTGCGTCACTTTATGAGACCGTTCAAATTCATAGCACTAATTTTTGTTGTGACACTTTACTTTGGATTTAAACCTTTGACAAATCCTGTTTCTATAACAGGACACATCAGGAAAAATCCAAAAGACACTTCAGCATATATAGAGCATCTCTTTGTGACTGTTAAAGGTGACAATAAAATCTTGGCAAATACAATGGTAGACGATAAAGGAAATTTCTCTGTAACGTTCACACCTACCAATGAAAAATCTTTTGGCTTTTTTGTTAATGGTGTTGCTATTGACACCTTACTTATTGGTTCTGTAAAGTCCTTTTCAAGCGACACGCCAGACTTAACATTTTACATTCCTGCATTGACAAAAAAGAATTTTTTTGGTCAAACAATTTGCCCAAAGTGTGACAAAGCAGACAAGGTTTATAAAATAAGATATGGTGATGGATTGCCTCTTTCAAGTATGCAAATTTCAGACAATGGTGATACGACATATTCACCTATTGGAAATGGACGATACAATGTAGGAACTTGTATTGTAGGAGTTGCTACATATTATTGTGACAGAGACAGAGTAAGATTTTAGCAGCATCAAACTTTTGCGGAAGAAAAGCGAACGCACAACATGCAGTTTGGCATTATGGCGGCTGGACGTTGTTAGCTTCGTCACCAGTTCGCTATTGAGCTTCGGTTCTGGCTTGGCGGAATGCTGTTAGGCTGTAGAATATGTTTTGTACTTTAGTTCTTTAATCGGCTCCAGTCGTTGGCTAACGGAACATAGAATACCGCCACAACTCCAAGCCAGTACTCGTTAGTCCGGATTTGCAATTAGGGGTGTTCGGAAGAAATGCTCGGATTTTCAGGGGCTTTTAAAAAACAGGTTTGGATTTCCGCCGCATACTTGTACGATCATGATGGTCAGCAAGTCCTCCAGTTCCATTTTCATCCTTCGTTTAGCTGTTTTAAAGCCCGTGTCGTTTCGCTTTTTGTAGATGTGGGCCAGCATCGACAGGATCAGGGCCATGTACAGGATGATCTTGATGCCGTTGACATTGGTGGACATCAAATGGCTAAAGTTCAGCCCCTGCTTGACAAAACGGAAAAACACCTCGATGTCCCACCTCTTTTTATAGGTCGTTATCAGCTCTTCCACCGGTGCGTCTTTGATGTTGCTTAAAAAAAGCAGCTTTTTTCCCTGCCCTGTTTTTGCCCTGACCAGGCGGAAGGGCATTTTTGTTTTCTTGTTGTCCCCGTCATACAAATAAACCTGCCCGTCCGTTTCTATGGTCAGGTTGCCTATTTGTAACCCTTCGCTGTTGCCTGCTGTTTCCGCTCCTGCCTTACAGTAACGCGTGTTTTCCTTGGGCCTTGTCACGAACAGCCATTCCTTTTGGGCGATGTCCTGGTAAGCCTGGCGTGACTGCACGCCCCGGTCAAAAACAAATACCGTGCCCGGGCGCGGGTGTGTTGTTTTCAGGATGGTGGCCGGTATGGTCAGGTCTTCGTTCAACTCACGCTGGCCGGTGAACACCTGCACGCCGCAGGAGGGCAGCAAATCTTCCATGCACAGGGTGTACTTGACCTGCTTTTTGCCGTCCTTTTTGCGCCCTACGCACATCCCCTGTTTCAGTTTGTTTGCCGTTTCTGCCACCATCGGGGAACCTACCCGCACGATATGGTACCCCTTTGCCTCTTTTTTTGAAAACCGTTCCCGGAAAACGGAATAGACCGACCGGTAGGCCTGCTTAAAAAAAGAGAGTTCCATGGTAGACAAACGGTCTGAGATAGAGTTGTAACGTGTCCTTTGATCGGCATCCAGTTTAAACAGTAACTTGAACCGCTGTGAATTGAAAACATCTTCCAGTGCCCGCAGGCTTGGTTTTTCACTGCTCAAAAGGCCGTATAAAAGCAGGTAGAACATGCTTTTGCCGTACAAGGCCCTGGCATAATGGCCTACACCTGTCTGCCTGGCCAGGCGGGTAAGCGTTTTGTCCGGAACCAGCCCAAGTAGTTCCTTAACACTAACCTTGTCCTGAACTCGTTTTGTTGGCATAATGCCACAAAAATACTTCAGTATTTATCCTGTTAAAAATACTGTAACAGAAATACCACCAACGCTTTGTAAACAATATCACAAACAACCTAAAAACAATAAATTAGTATATATATTTCTTCCGAACACCCCTAATTTGCAATCCGATCTTTTTTGAACTTTGAATCTGTGATCCTATAATTATTAACAAAGAAATTTGCAATCCAACTAACTGCACATGCTTCTTTTAGCAGGTAAAAACCATCAATCTACTCCCTCCTGCTGCACAACTTCACCACCAAATTAAATAAACCTCATTTTTGGCTAAAACAAAAGTTGATCTGGCTAAATCTGTTTCTTTACTGCTGCCGATCTTTGTAGCATCAAAAAGATAGCAACATGAAAATTACAATGACAGGTTCGTTAGGGAACATCAGCAAGCCACTGACAGAAGAGTTGGCCAAAAAAGGACATGCCGTAACCGTAATCAGCAGCAATCCCGAAAAACAGGCAGCCATTGAAGCGTTGGGGGCTACGGCCGCCATCGGCTCATTGGAAGACGGGGATTTTCTTGCAGCCGCCTTCAGCGGTGCGGATGCCGTATATTGTATGGTCCCGCCAAATAACTACTTCGATCCTAACCTTGACCTTTTGGCGTATTATCAACAGCTTGGTGGCAATTATGCGGATGCTATTAAGGCTTCTGGCGTAAAACGTGTAGTCAACCTCAGTACCATTGGTGCCCATTTAGAGAAAGGGAACGGGATTTTAATTGGTGCCCATGATGTAGAACAGATCCTGAACGAACTGCCATCGGAGGTACGGATTACGCATATGCGCCCAACTTCTTTCTACTATAATTTATTGGGTTATATCGCTATGATTAAAGAAGGAGGCGTAATTGCGGCCAACTATGGTGCTGCTGATATAATACCTTGGGTTTCGCCTAAAGATATTGCCGCTGCAATTGCTGAAGAACTGGAAACACTTTTTACCAACAAAAAAGTGCGGTATGTGGCAAGCGAAGAACTTACAGGCAACGAAACGGCAAGTATTTTGGGCGCAGCTATCGGAAAGCCTGATTTGAAATGGATACTTGCAAGTGATGAACAAACACTAAACGGTTTAAAATCAGTTGGGATGAACCCGGAAATTGCTGCCGGTTTAGTTGAAATGTATGCCGGTTTGCATAGCGGTTTATTAGCAGAAGATTATTACCGCAACAAACCAGCAGTGATGGGCAGAGTAAAACTGGTGGATTTTGCAAAAGAATTTGCTACTGCGTTTAAACAATAAGAGCAAAATAGGCCGCTCGCTTTGCTGCTATCGATAAAAAATAAATTTTACCTTATAAAAACTGAAATCATGCGTGTATTTGTTACAGGAGCTACAGGCTTCGTCGGCTCTGCCGTAGTTAAAGAATTAATTGGTACAGGCCACCAGGTGATTGGGCTTGCCCGCTCAGACTCGGCCGCCGAATCGCTTATTGCTGCCGGTGCGGAAGTGCATCGGGGTGATCTGGAGGACCTGGAAAGTTTGCGAAGCGGAGCCGAAGCTTCGGAGGGTGTTATCCACCTGGGCTTCATCCATGACTTTGCCAGGTTTAAAGAAGTTTGCGAGATAGACAGGCGCGCCATCGAAACCTTGGGCGATGCGCTTGCAGGGACAGGCCGTCCTTTGATCGTCACCTCCGGTACTGCGCTGGTTTCACCAGGCCGCCTTGCAACAGAGGAAGATGCTGCGCCTGCTTCCGACCCGTCTCCCCGTGTATCGGAAAAGGCAGCAGCCGCGGTAGCAGAAAAAGGGGTAAAAGTATCAGTAGTGCGTCTTTCTCCTTCCGTTCATGGTGATGGCGATTACGGTTTTGTTCCGATGCTGATTAATATTGCCCGTGAAAAAGGTGTCTCGGCTTATGTAGGCGAAGGGCTTAACCGATGGAACGCAGTACACCGGCTGGATGCAGGCCGACTTTTCAGGCTTGCTTTGGAGAAGGGCGATAGTGCCCGGTATCATGGTGTAGCTGAGGAAGAAATTGCGTTCCGGGATATTGCCCAGGCTATCGGAGCAGGCCTGAACATTCCGGTTGTAGCCGTATCGCCAGAAGAAGCAGGCAGCCATTTTGGTTGGTTTGCAGGCTTCGCCCAAATTGATTGCCCAACCTCAAGCAAGCTAACCCAAGAACGCCTCGGCTGGTATCCGACCCAAGCTTCCCTCATTGCCGACCTGGAACAAGGGAGCTATTTTAAAATTTGAAAAAAGCTGTGTAGGTCATGCGTATTTTGTTCAACTTTAAACAATCCTGCATACTTATGCTGCATTTTAGAAAGCCTGATTATCATTTGAAAAAGAGGTGTAAAAGAAGTATGTTTTTCTTTCCCACCATTCGATCCCGCCAATGGTTATCGTTCATTCATTACCAACAACCAACAGCAATATTTTTATTCATTAATTAAAACAACCAAAAAATGATTTTAATAACGGGGGCCACCGGTCAGTTAGGGAGCGCAGTTATCCAACATTTGTTAACCAAAATACCAGCATCTCAAATTGCTGCCTTTGTGCGGGATGCAGGCAAAGCCGCAGGTTTACAGGAAAAAGGAGTAAGCATCCGCGTAGGCACTTATGATGACACTGCTGCGCTTGATAATGCAATGCAGGGCATAGAAAAGGTGCTGCTGATATCCGGCGGAGATGCTGATAATGCACTTCAGCAACACCAAAATGTGGTGGATGCCGCAAAAAAAGCAGGCGTAAAATGTATCGCCTACACAGGCCGATCATTAAAAGACCCGAGTACGCTGGTGAACAAGTTGATGAACCGGCATTTTCAAACGGAGGATTACATCAAAGAGAGCGGGCTAAACTACGCCCTATTCCGAAATATTTTATATATGGATGTGTTGCCGTTGTTTGTAGGCAAGCAGGTTTTTGATACAGGCATTCATCTGCCTGCCGGTGATGGAAAAGTATCTTTTGCCCTCAGGGGCGAAATGGGCGAGGCTATTGCAAAGGTTTTGTTGGATAGCGATTGTGATAACCAAACCTACAATTTTACAGGCAGCGAGACATACTCTTTTGAGGATGTGGCAAATGCCTTGAGCGAGCTATCGGGTAAGGAGGTAAAATATTCGGCAGTTACACCAGCTGAATTTGAAGCGCAGATGAAAGGCCGGGGCATACCTGATTTTATGGTTCCGCGGATGATAGGTTTTATAACTGACATCAAAAACGGGCAGGAAACTACTTTAGGCCCTGACTTGGAAAATAAGCTCGGGCGGAAACCTATATCGCTGAAAAAGGGTTTAAAAACTCTTTTTCATGTATAGCCCATAAATAGCAAAGCCGCAGGATTTTGCATAGCGGTTTTAAACTACATTTGATAAAAACTCAGTTTTAAAAAAATGCCAGCACAACTACACAGGTTTAAAACGATTTCAGCATATTATCCAGTTCAGAGGTTTGCCTAAACCGCAGCATCCGTTGGTTAGCCTGATCAATCTGGATGCTATAAAGCGTTCGCACCAATTTGAACCCATAAGTTTAGTATTCGACTTTTATTCTATTTCACTCAAAAGAAATTTTAATACGAAGATAAAATACGGCCAGCAGCAATATGATTTTGATGAAGGCGTGATGTTTTTTATTTCTCCCGGCCAGGTTTTTGGGATTGAGCCGGCAAAAGAGGAGCACTTGCAACCATCGGGATGGATACTGCTTATCCATCCCGATTTTTTGTGGAATACACCCTTAGCCGAAAAAATAAAGCAGTATGAATATTTCAGCTATTCGGTACATGAAGCACTGCATCTTTCAGAAAAAGAAGAAGCAACTATCATAGGCATGATGCAAAATATGGAGCAGGAATATTGTTCTAACATTGATAAATTCAGCCAGGACGTTATCATTGCCCAACTTGAATTGTTGTTAACTTATGCGGACCGGTTTTATCACCGTCAGTTTATCACCCGAAAAATAGCTAACCACAAAATCCTAAACCGTTTGGAAGATATTATTACGGAATATTTAAACAGCGATTCTTTGATAAAACAAGGTGTGCCCACGGTTGGATACGTTGCAGAAAAACTAAACATATCGCCCAGTTACTTGAGCGGATCACTTAAAGCACTGACTGGCCAAAGTACGCAGCAGCACATCCACGATAAGCTGATTGAAAAAGCAAAGGGGAAATTGTCAACCACCAACTTATCCATCAGTGAAATTGCTTACCAATTAGGATTTGAACATTTGCAGTCCTTCAGCAAGTTATTCAAAAGCAAAACCAATCTTTCGCCTTTGGAATTCAGACAATCATTCAATTGAGAGAAATATTCTCACTAACTTGTAAGGTTGCCTTAAACCAAGAACCTGTTTAAATCTCTATCATAAAAGTTTATACTACTTCTTTTATCACCTAAAAAAAAGTAGTCATTTGGTTTTTTGATTTATTCAAATTGATGCAGATACCAATTTATGTAGGGTAAAAGAAGTATTGGCATTTTTTCTTTTTATAAATTTAAACAGGTTCTAAGTTAGTCAAAATTTGCAATCCGGTCTTTTTGAAATTAGATCTGTGATCCCATAATTACTAGCTTAACAAAAAAATATGCAATTCAACCAATTGCATATACTTCTTTTAGCAGGTAAAAACTATCAATCTGTTATGGCACGTAGCTATTGATTTCGGATATCATGTTTTCGGCCTCGCTGTCCCATTTTTTCATGTCTTCCGGGTAACTGTAACCAAGACGCTTGTTTTCATCGTGCATAAATTTAAATATGTCGCCCAAGGCTTCATGAACCGATTTCAGGAACTTATAATCCGTACTGGTAAGGCATCTTCCGCAATCGCCCGCTCCTTTTCCGGGCTCACATAGGTTAAGTTCTTTGATAACCCCATTAACAATTGTAGCGTTGAAGTTGCCTTCAAAATGCCAGTTAAGTGTATTCTTGATCTCGCGGTGGTTTTCCATTGGTTATGATTTTTTTTAATTTTTCTGCCTGTTCTTCAGGTCTTTATTTTTTAATGACCTGGTAAGACTTAGCCAAGAAAAATGCCAGGACGGCAAAGGGCGGCACAAGGAAAGTGGCTGATGCTTCTTTTAAGGACTAAAAATCAAGGTTAAAGCTGGTCAGAAAGCTTCCTGCAGTTTTCGATAAAGGAAATAATCACGAAATCCGGAACTAAGGGTTTCCATGTGTAAAAGAAGCACGTTTACACCTAAAACCAATACCAAAGGCAGGCAGAAAACAAGGAAAATAAATTAAGGAAATGACCGGATTTGTTGCTGTAAAAGAAATACGGGAAGTGGTAAAATCAGATACTGTTAGCGGTAAGTATAATCTCAAAAAGCAAAGATTTACATTAATTTAAGCACGTGGAGGTTTTGGCTGGGGAATTTTGAGGAAGAAAAGCTCCTTTCCATAGCTTCCTTTCATCCCCAAAATGTAGAGATTTGGTTTGAAAAAAATCCGCTCCTGAAATTTGTTCAGTATTTTGATTGAAGGTCCTGTCTTTTATATTTTGGTCAGACGGTTCTTTTCTTGTAAATCCAATAACCTGCAATACTTCTTTTATCCACTAAAAAACCATCAATTCATTCCTGCTCCCTGATCATCTTTAAAAATTCATCCCGGTAGGTTTCTCCGATTGGGATAGGTTGTTCGCCAATATAAACCTGGTTGCCGTCCACCATCCTGATCTTATCCACAGAAATAATATACGATTTATGCACACGGTAAAACGGCGGCTGCGGCAGTTGCGTTTCCAGTTCGCGCAGGGTTTGGTAAGTGACCATACGCTGCCCGGCAGTAAACAGCGAAACATAGTTTTTTAAGCCTTCGATATATAAAATATCATCATAATTCACCTTTAAAAATTTATTCTTGCTTTCACCTTTGATAAACATATAATCATTTGCAGCACCTGCGGAAGCAATTGCGCTTTCGATATTTGATGGTGGCGACGTGGCTGCTGATGCTGTTTTTACCGGCATAATTTGGGCGTGGGCTTTGTTGGCTGCTTTCAAAAAACGGTCAAAAGCAATAGGTTTTAGCAGGTAATCAATCACGTCGTGTTCGTAGCCGTCCAGCGCATATTCCGGGTAAGCGGTAGTGAGGATCACTTTGCATTTGCTGCCGCATAGTTTCAGAAACTGGATTCCTGTTAAATCCGGCATTTGAATGTCGAGAAAAACCAAATCAATATCGCCCTGCTGCACTTGCGTTAAAGCTTCTATGGCATTTGTTGTGGTTCCAACCAATTCCAGAAAAGGGATTTTACCGATATAATCAGCAATAATTTTGGTAGCATAAGCTTCGTCATCAACGGCAAGGCAACGGATCATTTTTTATAGCTTTTAGCTGTTGGCAATCAGCTTTCAGCACTTGTGAAATGTAAATATAATATGCGGCTATCAGCTTTCAGTTATTAGCAATTAGCATTTATATGGTGCAAATATAACAGCGGCTTTTAATTATCTCTATGTTCATTTATAACATATTTAGGTATGAAGCTTTACAGGAAAGCTGATTGCCAACAGCTATAAGCTGATAGCTACTGTCGCTTTATACGTTTGTCCGTTTTCAGAAACCAGCAATTCATGTTTATTTGGATAGATCAATTCCAACCTTCTGCGGATATTGACCAAACCTACACCAGTTGAATGGTCTTTCTGGCTCCGGTTGATTTTATTGCTGACGGTAAAATCCAGTCGGGTGCCGGTCACTTTTAGGTGGATTCGGATCGGGCGCGAAGGATCGTTTACTATGCCGTGTTTAAACGCATTCTCCACAAACGGGATCAGCAGCAGCGCAGCTACGCGTTTCCCGGCGATGTCGCCTTCCGCTTTAAAATCAACAAAAAAAGCATCTTCAAACCGCAATTGGTAAATGCTGATGTAGTTTTCGATATAATCCACTTCTTTCTGCAAGTCAACCTGTCCGTCCGGGTTTTCGGTCAGCATGTAACGCATCAACTGCGAAAGTTTGATAACGGCATCGGCCAGTTTTTCGGAAACCGGATACGCAAGCGAGTAAATATAGTTGAGCGTATTGTATAAAAAGTGCGGGTTGATCTGGTTTTTAAGGAAAGCAAGTTCTGCCTGTGTTTTTTCTTCGCGGAGGGATTTATTTTCCTGCTCTTTTCGTAAGGCATCAAAACTACTGTAAACGGCCATGCTCAGCACCAAAGCCGAAGTACCGTAATACATATTGTCAACGATATAATGCACGGCGGTGTAACCAAAATAATTATGAATATGAAAGATTTGAAAGATAATAACCTCTTCCAGCAGATAGCGCATTGCGATAAACACAGCGATACCGAAAATAAAACCGCTAATTAATTGTGGAATTTTATTTCGATTAAGGAACCGCGGATAAACCCACAAATAGAAAATATAAAACTCTGTGATTTTAACTATTTGAAAAGAATACGAATACAACTGGCTGTGAAAAGGACGCGGATCTATCCAGAAACCAACAGCAATATAAAGCAGATAAACAATCCAGCCGCCAATGTGATAATAGATTTCATTTTTTCTCATGGTGCCATAAAAGTAAAGCAAAACCGGTAGTCGGCTTAAAATTTTATCCCAACACCTCTTTTTTTGATGCGAACCGGGAAAATCAGGACGATGCTTCTTTTATCGATGTTTTTTTGGCTTGGGATAATATTCCGGCAGGTTGGTATCAATTTTTTTTAGGGCAAGGAATGCTGCTGCATCTTTAAAGCATCAACCCAAACACGAACATGAAAAATTTGATTACACAATTCCTGCTTTTATTGATTTGCAGCACAACTTTCGCCCAAAACGGAAACCTCAGTGGAAAAGTCCTCGACCCAAAACAACAACCTTTACCGGGAGCTTCGGTATTGTTGCTGCACTTGCCGGATTCTGCCCAAGTTGCAGGACAAGTTGCTGATGCAAACGGCGCTTATCTTTTTAAAAACACAAACGCAGGGAAATATGTGGTAAAAACAGCAATGGTTGGTTTTAACACGGTTTATTCCAAAACTTTTGATTTTACGGGAAGGAATGCTGAACTGCCGGTTTTGGTTTTGAATGAAAAAAAAAACACCTTAAAAGAAGTAACGGTAAGTTCTACCGTTCCGCAATTAGAGCAAAAGAGCGACCGGCTTGTGGTAAACGTAGAAAAACTAAACACAACCGGCGACAACGCTTTGGAAGTTTTAAAAAAAGCGCCCGGCATCCGTTTGGATAAAGACGACAATATTTTATACCGAAACAATGCGGGTGTTGTGGTGATGATTGACGGCCGCCGTACTTATATGAGCGGTTCTGAGCTGAGCAATTACCTGAAGAACATGCCAGGAAATGCTTTAAGTAAAGTAGAACTGATCCCGAACCCGCCGGGAAATTATGATGCCGAAGGGACTGCCGGTATGATCAATATCATTTTAAAACATAACAAAATGCAAGGTTACAGCGGCACGGCCAATGCCAATGTAGGTTATGGAAAATATGCAAAAGCTTATGGTGGCTTCAACTTTAATTATAACACTGGGAAATTTAGTCTGTTCGCCCGCGCCAATTCGGGTTATTACGATTCTTATAACAAACTAACCTTGAGCCGGCAGATTGAGAACGAGACTTACAACCAATACAATTACTGGCACCCAAAAACTTTTTCAAGCAGTTATACCGTCGGAACAGACTTTTATGCCAGTAAAAGAAGTACGTTTGGTTTGATGCTGAAAGGTTACAACAATCCTACTGAGGCCGCAGTCACCAGTCAATCGAGCATTTTAAATAGTTTTGGTGAACAAACGGGAAGCGTAACAGGTATCAATCCGCAGAAAACATATACCGGAACGTACAATGTGAACTTGAATTATAGCTTGGCCGTCGATACAACCGGACAAAAGCTAAGTTTCGATGCGGATTATGTTTACAGTTCCTCATCCAACAATCAAAATTATACCAATACTTATTTTAATGGTAATGGCAGCATCAATGGCAATCCGATATTACTAAAAAGCACAGCACCCGTTGATTATAACATCAAAGCGATAAAAGCTGATTACATTTTGCCTTTGAAGAAGCATTGGCAAGCGGAAGCAGGTTTAAAAAGCAGCTACGTGAGTACACACAGCAATGTAGTTTTTGATTCGTTAAAAACAGCAGGATACATTCTTGACCCTAAAAGAAGCAACGATTTTGTGTATGATGAAAATATTAATGCGGCTTACTTTACGCTGAGCAAAACTTTTAACCAAAAATTGGATGTAAAGGCCAGCTTGCGCACAGAACAAACAATTTCTACCGCCAATTCACTTTCGCGGAACGAAGTCGTCAAACGGAGTTACCGGCAGTTTTTTCCAAGTGCATTTATAACTTATAAAATCAGTCCGGACAATCAACTGAATGCTTCTTTTAGCCGCCGGATCAGCAGGCCTAATTACAACTCACTCAATTCGGCCATCCGTTATACCGATCCTTATACAGCCATACAGGGCAATCCTTATTTGCAACCTTCTGTTTCACAATCTTATGTCCTGAATTACACTTATAAAAGCTTTCAGATACTGAGCCTGAGCTATTTAAAGGTTAACAATGATGAAAATTTAGTGATCAGTCAAAACGATCAGACCAAGGAAAGTATCAGCACGTACCAAAACCTGGGCAACACCAGTACTTTGAGCGCAACTTCTTCCGGCAGTTTTAATATTAAAAAATGGTGGAATGTAAATGCTGAAATAGATGCTTCTTTTAACAAGGTAAATACGTTGGTGCAAGGAAATCCATTTCAAAGCCGTCGTTTTGCCTGGGATTTAAGTGTTGATCAAACTTTTTTTCTACCCAAAAACTTTAAGCTGCAACTAACAGGATCTTACGAATCTCCTTCCATCAATGGTTTAGCACGTACACTTTCTGCTTCTCAAATTGATGCCGGTATCAACAGAACCTTTATGGAAAAACGCATGACGATCAGCTTTAAAGCCCGCGACATTTTCTTCGGCAACCGCTACCGCAGCATCCTGCAATACAACAATGTAAATACACGCTGGAACAACGAGTATGAAAGCCGCCGTTTTACTTTAGGCTTTACTTATAACTTTGGGAACACTAAACTAAAAGCCGCCCGCGACCGCAAAACCGGCAGCAGCGCCGAAGAAGGAAGGATGTAGTGTTGTTAAGGGAGATATAAATTTTATCTTTAAGCCGGAACTTATGAGTTCCGGCTTTTTGCATAAGAAGCTGTGTTTTGGTAATTGTTAATAACATTAAACTTTCTGCAATAAAAGTAAATCAATTTTAAATTTTAGGTTATTAAGTCTGAAAATACAACTTTTAAACAAATAGAATCTTTCCAAGTATTAGTTAGATCCTGTTTAAATTTACAGCCGAAAAACTGTTAGTGCTTCTTTTATAGCCGTAAATTTTGTGTTTGTATTTATACCGATACAAAAAGCAATAACGGCTTAGTGTTTTTTCTCGATAAAAGAAGCATGTAAATAAATCAATAAAACCTGAACATGTTTTTACATCAGTAACAATATTTATCAAAATAATATCCATGAAAAAAATCAAGCTTTTATTATCTGCTACGCTGCTTTTTGTCATTCAATCTTATGCAAAAGTCATTAAAGAAGAAAAAGTTATAAATAAAACTGAAAATCCATCCTGTGGATTTGTTGCTAAACATATATTAACTCAAGCTGATAAAAAATATAGTTGGCCTGTTGAATTTTGTAAACTTGATACCGGTATCCACAAAAACGATACAGGAGGAAAGGTTAAAGTTCCTTTATTTGATTCGGTAAAAACAAGCCAGGAACCACGAAATTTCTATCTTGCTTTTAGTACTAATGCCTTTGTTAAAACCGTGGGCGGATTTAAACAAAGGTTCTCACCCTCTTTTGAAGTTGGCCGGACTTACGGTATTTTTGATATCGGACTGGCTTCCGGTAGGTTCAGTTATGTTAAAAAAGGTGCGGATACCACCAGGTTTATTGAATTGCGGCCAACGATAAACATTTTCTCAAAAGGCAGGTTTTCAGAAGCACTATGTTTTGGTGCCGGATATGTTTTTAACGCAAAACAAGGCTTAATGACAGAAATTTGCAACAGTATTAATTTTAACATTACAGAGATCTGGACATTAAGTATTTTGCAAGGCTATTATTTTATGGATGGAACAAACGACAACAGAAGCACACAATATATGGGTTTAAATGTAACTTACAATTTCCTTAAATGGCATACGCTTAACCATGCCCGAAAAAGGAAAGCTTTGTTAAATTAATTGAATGAAAATTTAGTTGTATAAAAAAATAAAAGTGATTTACATGATTAGATAACCAAATGTTATTTTAAATCCAATTTTCATCGATGAATTTTAGTTCTGTTTGAAATTTATATTTAACAATCCCTGGTTGGTCGGGATTTGCAATCACGATTGCTTTCATTCATCAAGTTATTTCAGCATAAAAACTGCTCAAAATGTTTATTGTTTCTTGCAGATGGAGGCAATGTGGTTTCTATACTTTATTTTTATTTGATATATTGTTCAAATCTTTTAAGAGCCTGTTTAAATTTATATCATCAAAATTCATAATGCTTCTTTTATGCCTATAAATCTTGTGGCTGTAATTTATGCTGATAGAAAAAGCATAGGAATTTGAAAGTTTTAGGCGCTAAAAGAAGCATAGAAAATAAATTTTATTACAGATATTTTGGCTAAAGCCAACACCCGGACTTATATAACCCACGGCCTGAAGGCCGCGGCAATTTAGACACCTTACTTTATAAATTTTTTTGTATTTGCCGATATCAATTCGGTTTGGAAAATGCAATTACGATCAAGTTGCAATTGCCACGGCCTTTAGGCCGTGGACAAAGGACAACAAACAATAGGCTTTAGCCAAAAAACCAAGGAACAGGACATTAAAGGTTTTTATGGCATAAAAGGAGCATGAAAAACATGCTGGACAAAATTTAAACGGGCTCTAAGTCAAGTGATATTTTGAAGGTTTGTTTAAATTGCTTGTAAACTTATTATCAACCAAATCCACATGAAACATTATTTACTTTTTTTCTTTTATGTTTTTTTAAATTGTACAAAAACCCCGGCAGCTATCAAAACAGACCTTGCCGATACAAGTATCAATAAATCAAATTATAAACACTCCCGGCAATATTTTTTAGAAAATTATGGCAAAGATGATTCAACCAAAGCTTTGGTTAATTATTTTTTTGCAAAGAGAGAAAAAGCATTGATTGAAACGGTTATTCCTGCTGTTGCTGGTGGCGTAGCTGCTGTATTAGTTGCAAGATTAAGTTATTCAGCTAATAATCCAACCAGCGGTAAAGGCTCTGGTTACGCGGGCTTAGTTATTGTACCAGCGTTCCTTGTAGTTTTATATTCTTCTGTAATGTTAATTGATGGCCAAATTAAGTGGTTAGTTTTTAACCGGCGCAAGCTTTTGGTTATCTTAATCAGTTACAATTCCGGAAAATCTTTACCGAAAAAAATAACCCATAGAAAAGCATTTAAATACGAATTGGAAAGTTTAAAAAAACTGAAGTGAAGAATATAATTTTAATAACTTAAGCTGATTTTCTATTCAAATTCTTTACCTATTTTTATGGGATAAAAGAACTATTGGCCTAAATAACCAGCAACAAACTTGGGAATATTAATAAGCTTTGTATAACAACTTTATAAGTTTATAGGGAGCAGACTATTTATATTCTTGAACCGAAATCAATTCATTTCCAAACATCACCTTAAATGTTTTCATCCTCGTCCCGTTCAAAAGGTTTTTCATCTTTATTATTGCGCAATATTAGAAATGCAATCAATATAATCACGGCTATGACTATTATAATTGCTACAGCAAGGTTATTTTTAATCCAAGTTTCCATAATGGTTTAATAAGTGCTGGTTGTGCTTTTTGTTTGAAAAATAGATAATCTTCATTCTGCAACAGCAAAAGGTTTAGGATAATATTTATCCCGGATCCAAAAAGCAACATTCACCAAAGCAATCAAAGCCGGAACTTCCACCAGCGGGCCGATCACACCTGCAAATGCTTCGCCGGAATTGATGCCAAAAACGCCGATGGCAACCGCAATCGCCAATTCAAAGTTGTTGCCGGTAGCCGTAAAAGCAATAGAAGTGCTTTTGGAATAATCTGCACCAAAAGACTTGCCGATAAAAAAACCCAGCAAAACCATGACCGTAAAATAAACCACCAGCGGAATGGCAATACGGACCACATCCATCGGGATTTGCACGATCAATTTTCCTTTTAAGCTGAACATGACTACGATCGTGAACAATAAGGCAATCAATGTTATTGGCGAAATAAAAGGGACAAACTTTTTTTGAAACCAGTTTTCACCTTTTGTTTTGATTAAAACATAACGGCTGATGATTCCGGCAGCAAAAGGAATCCCAAGATAAATGCCTACACTTTTGGCTATTTCTGCAATCGTGATATTTACTTCCAATCCTTTTGACCCAAACAGCGGCGGCAGAACGGTGATGAAAATATAGGCATAAACGGAGTATAGCAATACTTGGAAAGTGCTGTTTAAAGCGATCAAGCCTGCTGCATATTCCCGGTTTCCTTCAGCCAGTTCGTTCCAAACGACGACCATTGCGATACAACGCGCCAAACCAATCAGGATCAGCCCAACCATGTATTCCGGGTAATTTCTTAGAAAAGTAATGGCCAGCAAAAACATAAGTATCGGGCCGACGATCCAATTTAAAACCAAAGAAGCGGTCAATACTTTTGTGTCTTTAAACACTTCGCCCATGTTTTCGTATTTCACTTTGGCCAAGGGCGGGTACATCATCAAAATTAGGCCAATGGCAAGCGGAATATTCGTCGTTCCGCTGGAAAAAGAGTTGATGAACCCTGACGAGGAAGGAATAAAATATCCAATTGCCACACCAATAGCCATCGCTAGGAAAATCCACAAGGTGAGATATTGGTCTAAAAAACCTAATTTTTTTCGTTCTGCAACAGGTGCACAATTGTTTGTGCTCATTGATTTACGTGCTTATTTACAAAATCAGCAGCATAAACTTTGATCATGTCCCGAACTTTTCTAAACTCATCCATTACTTCTTCGGGCGAACCTGTTGCTTTGGCAGGATCAGGAAAATTTTGGTGAAACCGTTCTGTCTTTCCCGGGAAAAAAGGACAAGCTTCATTGGCATTGTCGCAAACCGTGATTACGGCATCAAAAGGAACGGACAAGTATTCGTCCACATGATTGGAAGTGTGGGTGGAAATATCCAAACCGTCTTCTTTCATCACTTGTACCGCTTTCGGGTTTACGCCGTGCGTTTCGATCCCGGCACTGTAAATCTTGGCTTTGTCCCCTGCAAATTCCCTCAAATAACCTTCTGCCAACTGGCTGCGGCAACTATTGCCGGTGCAAAGCACTAAAATGTTTTTCATTGCGCTAATTGTTCTTTAAATGTTTTCCAGTTGATTGCTTCTGATTGGTTCATAAATTTTGATTTATTGTAATATTACGATGTATTTGATTAAATTTTTTTAACAGCAGTTGGCTTTTAATCCATAAGATGAAAAGAAATTTTTAAGATCTTCTTGCATTTCGTTCCAGACAACAGGGTTTATACAATAGCAAACACTTACTCCTTCAATAGTTCCCTGGATCAGCCCGGCTGTTTTCAATTCTTTTAGATGTTGGGATATGGTTGCCTGTGCAAGTCCTAATTCTTCTACCAGATCGCCACAAATACAGGCATTCGCCTTGATGATTTGCTGGAGGATAGCAATACGGGCAGGATGGGCCATTGCTTTCAACATCACGGCAAGACTGTTTTGCTCCTCGGTAAATATTTCTGTTTTTGTAAGTCCCATATTGATTGCAATATTACGATTAATGTTTTTATAAAATGAAATTTATTTTTTGTTGAAAAAAGCAACACGGAAAAACCGAAAGGGATTTATGAGAAAACAATGCCTAAAAGAAGCATGACCAATTTTATTTTTCGTGTTAAAAAAAGTTGAACATGCTCAATAGCTGCTTTTACTGCTGCCTGAAACTCCAGCCGATAAACTGCAAAGCATCGATGATCCCGCTTCTCCAGTACGTCCAAGTATGTCCGCCGTTGCGGATACGGAATTCATGCGGAACAGCTTTTTTCAATAATTCAATGTGCAGCAAACTATTGCCGATACTGAGCGGATCGTCATCGCCGCAATCGATCCAATAACGTACTTTGCTTAAATTTGAGGCGGATTTATCATTGACTAATTTCAGGATTGAATTTTCATACCAGGATTTCGTCAGCCGGTCTTTTCCCTGCAAGTCCCGGCCGCCAAAAATGGGTGCATAAACTAAACTCCATCTTTCCGGCGCAACTTCCATCAACGCCTGATCGTCCCGAACGGCAGCACTGAGCGGCGCGGCGGCAGCAAACAAATCAGGATATTTTAAAGCATAGATCAAACTGCCAAAACCGCCCATTGATAACCCGACAACGGCACGATACTGTTTTTGGGCTTTGATGCGATAGCGTTTTTCTATCAACGGCATAAATTCTTTGATAAAAAAATCTTCATATTTTTCTTTTCCGTCGTAAGAATTGATGTAGAAACTTGTCCCGGCATCCGGCATCACGATGATCATCGGCGGGATTGTCCCATCAGCAATGGCTTTATCGGCATAACGGTTGACCTCGCCAAACTGCAGCCAGCCGGTTTGGTCATCGCCATAACCGTGCAGCAAGTAAACCACGGGATATGTGCGCTGATCGGTATCGTAACCCGGCGGCAGGTAAAGCGAATATTTTACAGGCCGGTGCAAAATTACACTTGTTACGGTATTTTGCTCAACCACTTTGCCGGTTTGCTGTGCCAAGCTGTTTTGGGTAAGATGCATCAGGATCAAAAGAAAAATTAATTTTGAAGTTTTTAACATGGGTCGATGGTTTGATCGGTAGGTTTGCTTCTGCATAAAGTAAATGAATTTTGTATTAAAAGACAATTTAAACTTGCAAGATTTGCAGATACTTCTTTTATCACCTAAAAATTGATGTTATTGGCTTCGCTTCTGTTTTAAAATTATAACAAAAGCCATCGTTCCCTGAAAACAAAAAAGGCCAACTTAAATAGCTGGCCTTGATTTGAACTTGGATAAAAAGCGGGATTAATGTACTTTCTCTACTTTTTTTACATGCTTTATTTTTGTGCCGCTGTAATGTTTGTGTTTGCTGAAAATGTTGTGAACTTTTTGAGGGACTGTTGTTGTTTTTTTGACTTTAACTTCGTCTTTAGCTACTTTTTCCTGTGCAAAAGAAGCAACAGAAATGGTACAAACCAGCATGAATAAGAATAACCTTTTTTTCATAATTTAAATATTTGTTGAGCTGGCTTATACGGTTTTGAATTGAATTAGTTATTCTATCCAAGTTCAAATTTATTCTTGACGTAGGGTCACTGAGTTGCCGTCCGGATCAGACTTGATTTTGAATAGAAATTTCCGGCCTTTGTCCTGCTGATTTTTAGGTGATAAAAGAAGTATCTTGTCCACATTTATCTTTTCAAAAAACAAAATCCATATTGTTCAACTATTTAATTTTGCATCGTTTCTAATTTTATTTGCTAATGGCAGGCCAGCGCTTTTCAATTCTTCAGGTTCCTCAACTATTGTTTTTCAAAACCTTTTTACTGTTTTCCCTTTCGGCAAATTTTGTTTTTGCCCAAGAAAAAATACCGGTAAAAACAGTATCCGATTCATCCGCAACAATACCCGATACTTTGCTTTTCCAAATTGAAAGGGCACGAAATGCAATCACTCAAATCAATACGCACAACAAAACCGGCTATAACCTGGAGCAAATCCGTTCGGAGCTACCAGAGATACAGGCGAACGTAGCCGAGATCAAAGAAGATATTCTGGGTTCGTCGCGCATTATGGAAATTAAAACTTTGCTGAGCTACCAAACCATTTTGAAAGGCGAACAAAACCAATTGGCCGACTGGCGCAAAACGTTGTCGGCCTATAACAACAACCTGAGGCAAATGTCCGGGCAGATCGTTCGGTTTAGTGCCGATACGCTCCTGTCTCCTGCCGGAAATGATTCTTCACGAAAACAATTATACAGCGCACAATTAACTAACCTGCGCTTAAAATTGCAAGCTTCCGGCAAAACCACTACTGCTACCTTGGATAATGTGGGTGCTTTGCTTGCAAAAGTTTCTACCCTTTATTTTGAAATCAACGACTTGCAAACCGGCATCAACGAGCGTTTGAAAACACTCGGGCAAAGTGCTTTTAGCAAAGAATCACCTTATTTATGGTCTGCCCCGCCCATTACCACCACCACCAATATTGGCAAATTGTTCCGCACTTCTTACCAGGGCCAAAACCGGATTTTGTCTTATTTCATCAACAGCACCTGGGACAACCGCCTGCTGCTGATCCTGTTTGGCGTGGCTTTTTTTGTCTGGGTTTTCCGAAACTTTAAGGTAGTCAATCAAATCCCGCTCAACCCAAAATTGGCTTCTTTAAAGTTCAACTACATTGGCCCTATGCCTATATTGGCTACGCTGATTGTGGTGCTGAGCGTAACGCCTTTGTTTGAGCCGGGATCGCCGCCTTCTTATCTCGAACTGATCCAATTGGTTTTGCTGTTTGTGCTGACATTGTTTTTCCGCAAACGCATCAAAGCACCGCAATTCAAGTTCTGGCTGCTGATTGTGGCCTTGTTTATTGCTTTGTCGATAACGATTGCCGTTATTAACTATGGCTTGATTTTGAGGGGTTTACTTATTTTTTTCAACCTGGTTTCCATCTATATCGGGATTGTTTTTTATAAAAGGACCGACAGAAGGATTATCACTAAAAGCTATTTAAAACCGGTAGTCGCGGTTTACCTGCTGTTAAATGGCTTTGCGGTTTTGCTAAACCTGTTTGGGAGAATAAGTTTGGCAAAAGTTTTCAGCGAAACGGCTATTGCGGCACTGACGCAAGTTATAGGCCTGGCCGTGCTGGTGCATATTCTGTCCGAATCGCTGGAATTACAAATCCGCATCAGTTCCTGTTCGGGAGGCTTGCTGTCCAAAATCAATTTCAGTAAGGTGCGTGCTGCTTTCCGTAAAGCATTGTCTATCATGGGCGTATTGCTGTGGCTGCTGGTGTTTTTTATCAACCTCAACTTTTCGGGCGCCTTGTTTTCATTGGTGGAACTGCTCTTGAACAAGCAGCGCAGTTTTGGCAGCATCAATTATACACTGGGCAACATCGTGCTTTTTTTAATCATCATTTATCTGTCGCTCTGGCTGCAAAAAAATATCGGGGTTTTGCTGGGTGAAGGCACTACCACTTTTATGGGCAAAACGGAGCAGAAAAGCTCAAAACTTGCTTTGGTCCGGCTGGTGGTGATTTTAGTTGGGTTTTTTATGGCGATTACCGCTTCCGGCGTTCCGATTGACAAGCTGACCGTTGTTTTGGGTGCACTAAGTGTGGGAATTGGCCTGGGGATGCAAAATATAGTGAACAACTTTGTTTCCGGAATTATCCTGATCTTTGAGAGGCCATTTCAAATTGGGGATTTTGTAGAACTGGCCGATAAAAAAGGGAAAGTGCTGGATATTGGGATCCGCGCCAGCCGGATGCTTACGCCGCAAGGATCGGAAGTGATTGTGCCTAACGGCGATTTACTTTCCGGACGGTTGGTAAACTGGACACTGAGCAACAATTACCTGAAAACGGAATTTCTTTTGAAAATCAGCAATGACGCAGCTATTTCGATGGTGAAAAAAACGATTGAAGAAGAAGTTGCAAAAGCAGAAGATGTTATCAAAAATACGCCGGTTGTGATTTTGTTCAATGCCGTTACAGCAGATAACATCGAACTGAAAGTGCAGGTTTGGATCAATAATATTTACAACGAAGATAGTTTCAAAGGCAGGATATTAGAGCAGATTTTTACAATTTTTAAAGAAAAAGGGATCAAGATGATGTAACGAAAGCTTGGTACAAACCTGGCTCCATCTCTAAATGCTGACCCTATTATGCTAAAATCAATTGTACTTTTTAGAATGCTGCTCTTTAAGGATCGTTAAAATGTTTTTGATAAAAGCTTTACTTCGGTGAATTTCATAATTGAAATCTTTTGGGTCTGCCTGATCCAGTTCCGATAGTATTATTTCCAGTAAATTTCTATAACTGAGGTAACATTCGGGATTTTTAAACTTTAAAATAAAGCCTGAATGATTGGTATAAAGCGGAACAGGAAGGCCGCATAAGATAAATTCATTAAAATAATAGTGCTTCAATTCAACACCAAAATAATCAGTTCCTACAGTAGTTTCCATATCAAATCAATTAAAATAGGTTTTACTTTAAGCAATAAAATCTCAGGCTGAACTTATGGTCTGTGAGGGCTAAACTTGTGTTTCTTGTGCTAAATGATAAGCCTGAAAAATTGTATAAGTATTGTTTAATCCAAGGCAAAGATAAGCCCGGTGTGAAAAAACCAGTACGTATATTTACTTGAATATCAAATGTACTTACACTCATTTTGTTTTATTGATTTAGAAATAATATTTCCTGAAATAAAGAGCCTGTTTAAACTTTGTTCAATATGTTTTCTATGCTTCTTTTATCACCTAAAAAATGGCAGGCGTTTGGTTTTAGTTTATTTAAATGGATGCCAACACCAATTTTTATAGGGTAAAAGAAGCATTGCCATCAATCCTGAGCATACCGAAGGAAGTTGTATAAATTTAAACAGGCCCAAAAAATTTGAAACAAATCCGAATTCTTGCAATTGGTTCCCTTGCGGTCTTTTCTTGTTTAAATTTAACTGTTGTGTTACTCTTTTAAATCCGGGTCAATGCGGGCGGCAGGTTCAAACTCTTCTATTTTCCAGTACGGGATATAGCCGTTTACATTGTTCTGCAATTTAATTTGAGCGCGGATTCCGTCCGGCTGGCCCAAATCTAAGGCAACAAAAACAATGCTGTCACCAATCGTCAAAGTTTTTGCCGGCTGGTTTTCTTCGTTCAAAACCGAAAGGTCCTGATAAGCATCCGTTTTTGGGTCCCAGGTATTGACCCTTACTTTTTTAAGTACATACCGGTGTTCCAAAGTTCTTAACTTATGTACAAGTTTGGCATCGTATTCCCGTTGTGTTTGCGGATGGATACTTCTTTTACAGGCAAAAAATCCAAGTGCCAGCAATAGAATAAACAATGACTTGTGTTTCAAAGGTTTCGTTTTTAGGATGAAGTTTACCGGTTTCAGGCTGAACAGGGATGGTTTGTTTCGGAATAAATCAGTCATTATGGTTTGTTCAATTTTGCCAGCCCATCAATTGCATTACTTCTAAAAACCCGGGCTGCAAAGGTGCTTTGATAGTTATCCAAATACCTGAAACAGGGTGCAAAAAAGAAAGTTCTGCAGCGTGGAGCAGCATGTTGTCCATCTTCCATTTTTCTTTAAACAGCCGGTTTTGCTTGTTGCAGCCATGTGTGCGGTCACCAATGATCGGATGAAAAATATGGCTGAAATGTTTGCGCAACTGGTGCATCCTTCCGGTTTCGGGTTTCGCTTCCACTAAAGAATACCTGGAAGTTGAATGTACGCCCAGCGGAACATCCAATTCTGCGCGCTGCAAAGTAGTAAAAGCCGTAAAAGCTTCCTGCAAAACACCGTTTTCTTTCCGCAGCGGATAATCAATTTCTTGTGCATCAGGCGTGTGGCCGCGCACAATGGCGAGATACTTCTTTTGCACCCTGTTTTCTGCAAAAGCCTGCTGCATCGCTTTTTCTGTTTCCTTATCCAAAGCAAATAGTAAAACACCGGCCGTTTTCCGGTCGATGCGGTGGACGGGGTTTACCCATTGGCCAATTTGGGTTTTTAACATTTGTAAAGCAAATTCATTTGCATCACGGGCGATGGACGAACGATGGACGAGCAAACCATGCGGCTTGTTGATGGCGATGAGATGCTTATCTTGGAATAGGATTTCTAAAGGCAAAGGTTTGTTGTTGTTTTTTTGTGAACACCAAATTTAGGGCAATAAAAGAAGTATTTGCTATTGACAAGTAATAAAGTTACATGTAGATTTACTAAAAAATTAGTTATGAAAAAGGTAGCTCTAGTATGGCTTTTTATAGGCCTGTTTATTTTTTCGGTAAAGGCACAAAATATTTTTACTTACACTACTCCTGCCAAAGAGGCTCAACTTAAAAAGTTAAAAGCCAAAGTAGAAGCTAACCCAGCAAACATAGAAGCACATCAAGCCTTTATTAGTGCTTTTCGTATTCATAATAGGATGGATGATCCTGCTTTGGAAGCGCAATATAATATTTGGACAAAGCAGTTTCCAAAAATATATACAGTTCCTTTTGCTATCGGAGAAGCTTACGCAAACCAAGAGAACCCTAAAGCTACCGCTTTCTTATTGCAAGCAAGTATTTTAAAAACCAGATAAAGCAGAAATTTGGTCGATGCTGGCTGATGACGCTATTTTAAAAAATAAAATTGCAGACCGGCAAGAGTATTTAAAAAAAGCCATGCAGTACGATCCTACCAACCCTGACTATACTTTTTATTACGCTTTTTCTTTTGAAGACACTGATCCTGTACGTTGTGATTCACTTTCTTTGGAATTTGCCAGGAAATTTCCTAACAGCGGACGTGGTTCTCTGGCTTTATCATTATTAGCCAAATATTCTACGATACCGGCAGAAAAAATTGCTTATTATAAACAGATTTACAACAGAAAATCAAATCAACTTTCGGATGATTATTTACAGGGAATGTTGAACTACTTTGATTTTCTGTTAAAAACTAATCCTGACCAGGCTTTTGAATTGGGTCTGACGATGATTATCGAAGGTAAAATTAACCGTAACCTATGGAAAGACAGGATTAAAGTAGCAGACGCTTTTTTAAAGGTCAGAAAATTATTAGTGGAAAACAATCCTAAAGAAGCATTAGCACTTTTGAACTCGGTAGATTTAATAAACCCAATATTTGGAAGTTATACAATTGACGCAGAGGAATATTTAGCACTTTTTAAAGCAGAGGTTGCCGATGCGGCAGCACAAACACAACTTGCTTATAACAGCTTGGTTGTATTGTACAGTAAAGAACCAACAGAAGGGTTACGTGCACCGTTATTTAAGTATGGCAATAAGCTTGGCATGGATAGCAATAGTGTTGTAAAGAACATTTGGAAAATCAGAGACAGTACGGCGAAACAGGCAACTAACTTCTCCCTTGAAAACTATCTTTCAGCAGGAAAAACAGCTTTGTCAGACTATAAAGGCAAAATCATTTTGCTTACCTATTGGTTTCCCGGCTGCGGCCCCTGCCGTGGTGAATTTCCTCACTTTGAATCTGTGCTTAAAAGCTTTAACAAAAATGAAGTTGCTTATTTAGGTTTAAACCTGGAGCCTTCTCAGGATGAAGCTGTGCTCCCCTTTCTAAAACAAACCGGTTTTGGTTTTACGCCTTTGCATGATGACAGGGGAAGGCAAAAAGGAAATTTAACAGCAGATGGGGCGCCTACAAATTACTTGATAGACCAAAAAGGGCGTATTGTTTTTTCAGGTTTTAGGATTGATGCAGAAAATGAGAGAACCTTAGAGCTAATGATTAAAGAATTGTTGGCTATTAAAGATTGATACAATTTTTATTTATTCTAAACTGAACTTCATCAAATTTTATAGGCATAAAAGAAGTATTTGTATAACAACTATGAATTAAAAATATAACTTTACTAAAAAATTAGTTATGAAAAGGATAGCCATAGTTTTGCTTCTGATGAGCCTGATTACATTTACATTATGCGCACAAAATGCACACCCCTTCACTCTGGCGCAATTAGATCAAATTAATAGATTAAAAGCCAAAGTAGAAGCCAATCCTACAAGCTTAGAAGCGTACCATGCTTATATTGATGCTTTTTATCAAGTCAATAATGGAATAAATAGTCCCATATTGGAAGCGCAGTACAAAACCTGGATGGGTAAGTTTCCAAAGAACTATGTTGTCCCACTTGCTGCCGGAGAAGCCTATATGCGGGAAAATAGCCCAAAAGCGGCCTCTTTTTTACTTCAGGCAAGTATCCTAAAACCTAATAAAGCCGAAATCTGGTACATGCTTTCGCAAAATGCAAGCTATACAAATAATATCTCCACTCAACAGCAATACTTAAAAAAAGCCATTTTTTTTGATCCTTCTAATGCAAAATATGCATTTTATTATGCTTATTCTTTTAAAGACATCGACCCTGCTCGTTATGATTCACTTTCCCTGCAAGTAGCCAGGCGTTATCCCAAACAAGAGTATGGCGCATTATCCTTATCATTTTTAGTAGAAAATTCAACCATAAAAGCACAGAAGCTGGCTTATTACCGGCAGCTATACAACAGAAAAACAAACAATCTTACCTATTGGTACTTGTCAGACGCGGCCGAATATTTTGACCTGTTGCTGAACATAGACCCAGATCAAGCCTTTGAACTTGGGCTTACTATGGTTTTGGAAGACAAACTTTTTCAGGATGTTTGGAACGAAAGGCTCAAAGTGGCAACTGCTTTTTTACAAGCCAGAAAACTCATAACAGAAAACTATGCAGGAGAAGCTTTAACGCTTTTAAATCAGGTAAGTTTAGACAATGTAATGTTAAACCGCCACATTCGTGCAAAAGAAACATTGGCACTGCTTAAAGCAGAAGCTGCTGCTGCCGATAAACAAACGAATTTGGCGTATGACGGCCTATCTATATTTTATAGCAGAGAACCTTCTGACCGGTTACAGGAAGCTCTTTTTAAATATGGAATGAAATTAGGCATAGACAGCGACAGCGTTGCAAGGAACATCCGGAAAATCCGCGAAAGTTCGGCAAAAGCTGCAACTGATTTTTGCTTGGACAATTACCTGCCACCCGGAAAATCCGGTTTAGCAGATTATCTAGGTAAGGTGATTTTACTTACCTACTGGGAACCAGCTTCTTTTCAGTCAAAGGAACAATTTACGCATTTTGAACATGTTATTAGAAAATTTGACAGCACCAAAGTTGCTTATCTGGCTTTAAACCTTGATCCGGTTCAAGATGATTTTGTGTTGCCTTTTTTGAAGGCTGGTGGTTATAGCTTTATACCACTACATTATAATATAAGCAGGAATAAAGGTAATTTAAAAGCAGATGGAGTACCGGCCAGTTATTTAATAGACCAAAAAGGGCGTATCATCTTTTCAGATTTTAAAATCGATGCAAATAATGAACGGACCCTTGAACTGATGATTAAAGAATTGTTGGCTGTTAAAGATTAATAAAGGGTTAAATTTAATTTTAGAGTTTGTTTAAATTTTATTCAGCTTGTTTTTCATGCTTCTTTTATAGCGTAAAAACATTGGTTCTTGTACTTTTTGTATCGCAATAGCTTCTAAAAATAGAATTTACAGGCATAAAAGAAGTACTGTAATTTAATGATAGAATTTTAAATACGCGCTAAAAATAACCACGATGAAAAAATTCATTTTTATTTTACTGTTGATTGTGCAAACAACACAGGCACAACAACTGCCTCAAAAAGTAAACACTTATTTGTTTAAATTTTCTGCCTCAATATCCCAAACAGATAATAAGGCATTAGTACTCTTTTTTAATGATGAGTATCTTGATAACCAAAGTAAAGTATTAAGAGTTGAGGCTGATACAGTTTATAAAATTACATCAACCCAACCGCATAAATCAGTCTCTTACGGATACAGCATGCAACCTTATGCATATATTGTTCATCCTGATGACACGATACTCATCGGTTTTAAAAACAATATACCTTTTTTCAGATCGTCAAACAATGATCCTTTTATCAATGTCTCCGAAATAATCCATCAAAAGGCCGGGGACCTGGAATTGCCGGAAAGGCAAATTGTTTCTTATAAAAGGGCACCCTCCTATCAAAAGCTGATTGCCACAAACCTGAACAATAAGATACGGGTCTTGGATTCCCTAAATAAAGAAATGCACCTTACTAAAGAAGATTATAAAATATTCTATTCGCAAATATACAGTCTGTATTACTTGGATGTCATTAGGCCATTTTATGGAAAAAGCATGTTAAATATTGATTCCTTACCAGCGGATTACCAAAAAGAGTTTAAAGCAATTAAAAGCTTTGTTAACAACGAGGACATTGACCAAACTTCAAGCCTATTTAAATTGGTGGCATGGAACTACTTTAAGTATTATTTGATGAACGGCCGGTATAAACAAAGCTTAGGCCAGGGGTTGAATATTATTAAACAAAATTATATAGGTTCTTTACAGGACTTTATTACTTTCAAATACATCAAAGACAATTATGCCGTGTTTCGTACTTCAGAAAAGCAACTTATTACCAATTATAAAACAAATACCACGACTAAAGAATATAGGAATCATTTAGATGCAGAGGAAAATAAGTACAAGAACGTCCTACAAGATAGTATTGGTTCAGTAGTTCTCCATACTTCTGACAATAAAACCACTACACTTAAAAGTTTGATTATTGAAAACCCCGGTAAATTGCTTTATATAGATTTCTGGGCTTCGTGGTGCGTACCTTGCATTGGTGAAATTCCTTACGCTTTAGGTCATATACAAAAGCAAGATTCTTTGGCAACGAAAATGAAATATATCTTTATTTCTATTGATAAAAATAAGAAGGATTGGTTAAAGGCTGTAGGAGAATATAAATTATCCTCAGTCCAATCGAATTACATTATTGATGGAAACAGTGAAAGACTTTTAAAGAACGAACTTTCCTTAAATACTATTCCACGTTATATTATCATTTCCCCAACTGGCTTAATAACAGGATATGATGCATTTCGTCCAAGTGATAGAGACTTTGAAAGTAAAATAAATATGTTTTTAACTTCTTCGAATTGAAATTTTTTTCTAATGCTTCTGTTATCCCATAAAAAACAAATTAAGGTTCTATACTTCATTTTCCAATATAAGATACAAACACAAATTTTATAGGCATAAAAGAAGTATTTGTTTTACAACTATGAATTAAACTACTATCGGCTGAAGGCCGATAGATTTGTTATCGACTGAAGTCGACTTTAAGCTTATTCACTAATTGTAAAGTCTTCGTCTTTTGGATCCTCATCCTGGTTTTTTATATATTCCAGTAC
>JAABUP010001154.1_pt1 | contig 55857 bp, 58 predicted proteins | sample 5559201 | NCBI WGS metagenome assembly JAABUP01 (sample SAMN10711887, study PRJNA513373) | rock metagenome | isolation source: Antarctica rocks | place: Antarctica | reverse complement strand
CAACACCTCGCACCCGACCCCCACGGCGGCATGCGCATCACCACCGACACCACCGACACCACCCTCGCCGCATGACCGGCCGCCCCGGGGCCGGCGGGGCCGCGTGCTGTCACACCGTCAGGGTCGCCGGCACCACCGACCCCCGCCGGCGCTCCCTCCGGGGTCACGGCACCTCCCGGGCCCGTCTGCCGACCCCGGGCCGCGTGGACGAGCCCCGCGACGGCCCGGACCGACAGGCTGACGATCCTCGACGACGCCGCCGCGGTCAGCCGGTGAAACCCGGCACGAGCTCACGGGCGAGCTGCTCGAGGAACAAGCCGATGTCGGTGACGATCCCGACGGCCTGCGCGCTGCCACGGTCGGCCAGCTTGGTGACGGTGGCGGGATTGATGTCCACGCAGACCAGCGGGACCGACGCCGGCAGGATGTTGCCGGTCGCGATCGAGTGCAGCATCGTCGCCACCATGATGGCGAAGCCGACGCCGGGCAGCTGGGCGCGCATCGCCCGCTGGCCGTCGATGACGTCGGTGACCACGTCGGGCAGCGGGCCGTCGTCGCGGACCGAGCCGACCAGCACGTACGGCGTACCCCGGCGCACCAGCGCGTGCATCACCCCGCCGGTGAGCACCCCCTGGTCCACGGCGGCGGCGATGGAACCGGCGCGGCGCACCGCGTTGATGGCCCGGATGTGGTGCTCGTGCCCGTGCTCCACGCCGCGACCGGCGGCCAGGTCGACGCCCAGCGACGTGCCGTAGAGCGAGCTCTCGATGTCGTGGGTCGCCAGCGCGTTGCCGGCGAACAGGCAGTCGACGTAGCCGGCTTCCACCAGCGCGACCATCGCCGGCGCGGCACCGGTGTGCACCACCGCCGGGCCGGCCACCCAGAGCACCCGCCCGCCGTCGGCCTTGACCTCGCGCAGCTGCGCCGCGATCTGGCGCACCAGCAGGGCCTGCGGCTTCTCGCTGCTGACGGTGGAGCCCATGAAGCCCCACTCGCTCGTGCTGTGCTCGGCGGTGGGGAGCACCACCCTGACACCGGCAGCACCGCAGACGATCCGCATGCCCGCCCGCACGTCACTGACCGGGATCGTGCGGACCCTCCCGTCGGCCACGACGAGCCCGCAGTCCATCTCCGGCTGCTCGACCGGCACCCAGGAGCCGCCGAGGCGCACGACCGTCTCCAGGTTGGTCGTGGAGTAGAAGTCCTCGGGGAAGACCCCGTCGCGGTCGGCGTCGCGCAGCACCGCCTCACCAGGCTCGACCAGGTTGACCCCGTGGGCGTGCGCGCGCATGAGCACCCGCTGCAGGTGCTCCTCGGTCGGTGCGGCGATGGTCAGCACCGCGTGCGACTCGTCGTCGTGGTTGCGACCGAGATCGATCCGGTCCACGACGTAGTCCGCGCCGTAGTCCAGCACGTCGTCGAGCACCCGTGCCAGCACGCCGGAGTCCATCAGGTGTCCGGTGATCTCGACCTGCTCGGAGGACGCCATGGCGGCTGTCTACACGAGCGGCTACCCGACCGACTACACGACCGCGCCGTCGTCGCCGTCGTCGACGTCGGCGTCGCGCATCCTCGCGATCAGGCCGGCGGTGCCACCCGCGACGCCGAGCACACCGAGCACCAGCGACAGGGTCGAGGCCTCTCCCCGGATGCTGGTCCACAGCAGCACGGCGATTCCGGCGACGATAGCGGCGACGTAGACGCCGACGGCGAGCGGCGGGCGGGGCAGCGGCGGCGGCGGTGGGGGGACGTAATGCTCCTCGGCCCAGCCGGTCTCGATGGCCTCCGCCGGCTCGTGGTCGCGGGGGCCGAGCGCGCGCGCCGGCTGCGCGGGCCGCACCACCGAGGGATCCTGCGCCGCAGCCGATCCGGGCTGGGTGCCGGCGTCCTCGACGGCCAGCCGGTTGCCGGCGACCGGGAGGTCCCAGCCGGCGATGATCTCGGCGAACGCCTGGTCGTCGCTCGTCGCCGCCGGCGGCTCGTCGAGCTCGGCGCGCACGAGCGCCACCGCCTCCAGCCGGCGGCCCGCGTCGACGTGCAGCCGGTCCAGCGGCCGCTCCGGCAGCTGCACGGACAGGTAGGCGCCGACCGAGCCGGTGGACGGGGTGACGTACGCCGCGATGCCGGCGGCACCGAGCACGACCAGCAGGTCGCCGGCCTGGCGGGGGTCGACGTCGCCGACCGCCGCCCAGTGCTGGGCGGCCAGGCCGTTGGAGCGCCTCCCCGTCGCCGGTCGGTCGCCCGGTCCGGGGCCGGTGGCGCTGGTCACGGCTGGGCCTGCTCTGCCGCCGACCCGCGTGCTGCCACCCGCGCCCGCACGACGTCCAGCGACCCGGCGACGATGGCCGGGGCGTCGTTGTCGAGCGTGGCCACGTGGAAGCTCTCGGTCAGCAGCTGCTCCCGCACGATGCCCGGGCCGGTGCGCTCGCGCAGCAGCTGTCCGGACACCGGCGCGACCACGTGGTCGACGATGCTGCGGAAGGCGAGCACAGGAGAGGTGATCCGGCCGAGGTCGGACAGCGTGCTGGCCTGCAGCTCCAGCAGGCTCGCCACGGCCCGCAACGGGACCTTCGGGTAGGCCAGCTCGGTCACCCCCGACCGCTTGATGTCGCTGCCGATGCCGGGGAGGGCGGGGATCAGGCTGCGCACGACGGGCAGCGTCAGCACAGGCAGCAGTCGCAGCCGCCAGTCCGGCGTGGTGAGGCTGGCGTTGACCGTCACGGCACCGGCGACGGCGCTGCCCTTGGTCTCGGCGAGTCGCAGCGTCAGGGTGCCGCCCATCGACAGCCCGCAGACCACGACAGTGGTGCAGCGGCCGGCCAGGTCGTCGAACGCGCGCTCGGCCTCGCCGTACCAGTCGGACCACCGCGTGCCGGCCATGTCCTGCCAGCTGGTGCCGTGCCCTGGCAGCAGCGGCAGGCGCACCGTGAGGCCGGCGTCGGCGAGCGCCTGCGCCCAGGGCCGCATGGACTGGGGAGACCCGCTGAACCCGTGCAGCACCAGCGCTCCGGCACCGGCGAACTCGCCGTCCGCTGCCCCGCTGGCGCTGAAGGGCTCGGCACCGGGCAGCACGTCGGTCACGATGGCTCCTGCGGGACGGGCGGGGTGGTGCCCCATCGTGACACGCCGCGCGGATGCCAGGCAGGTGGACGCTCTGCCCCGTGCCACCTAGGGTCGGGGCCTCGGGCGGGAGCATCAGTCGGGAGTTGTGCGGTGCTGTACTGGATCATCAAGGCGATCCTGCGGCCCAGCGTCCGCGTGGTCTACCGCCCCTGGGTGCAGGGCCTGGAGCACGTTCCCAGCACCGGTGCCGTGATCCTCGCGAGCAATCACCTGTCCTTCCTCGACTCCATCTTCCTGCCGCTGATGGTGCCCCGGCGGATCACTTTCCTGGCCAAGCAGGAGTACTTCACCGAGCGAGGAGTCAAGGGCCGGCTGAAGAAGGCGTTCTTCTCCGGCGTCGGCCAGGTCCCGATCAACCGGGAGGACAAGGACGCCGCGAACGCCGCCCTGGACGCGGGCAAGGGCGTGCTGGCCACCGGTGCGGTGCTGGGGATCTACCCCGAGGGGACCCGCTCGCCCGACGGCCGGCTCTACCGCGGCAAGGTCGGCGTGGCCAAGATGGCGGTCGAGGCCGGTGTCCCGGTGATCCCGGTGGCGATGATCGGGATGCTCGACGTGCAGCCGCCCGGCCGGGTCGTCCCCAAGGTCGCCCGGGTGGGGATCAAGATCGGCGCGCCGCTGGACTTCTCCCGCTACGCCGGGATGGCGGGCGACCGCTTCGTGCTCCGCTCGATGACCGACGAGATCATGTACGAGCTGATGGTGCTGTCCGGCCAGGAGTACGTCGACGTCTACGCCACCAAGGCCAAGGCCGAGATGGCGCTGGCCCGCGAGGCGGCCGATGTGTCGACCGTCGGCTCCGACGGGGCCCACCTCCCACGGCCGCTCCCGCCCCGCGCCGCCGCCGAGGACGGCGACGGCGCGATGGCCGAGCAGCGCCGCGCCAGCTGACCCGGGCCTCCAGGTCGGCGGTCAGGCCTCCCAGCCCTTGGCGCGCTCGACCGCCGCACGCCAGCGGGCGTGCCGCCCGTCGTCGCGGGCGCCGGGGGTGGGCGCGAAGCTGGCGTCCTCCCCCCAGGTGGCGCGCAGCTCGTCCTGCGACTCCCACACCCCGGTGGCCAAGCCGGCCAGGTAGGCCGCGCCCAGGGCGGTCGTCTCGGGCACGCGTGGCCGGCGGACCGGGACGCCGAGCTGGTCGGCCTGCAGCCGGCAGAGCAGGTCGTTGACGCTCGCGCCGCCGTCGACGGTCAGCGTCGGCAGCGACAGCCCGGCCTCGCCGACCATGACGTCGACCACGTCGCGCACCTCGCACGCGATGGCCTCCAGGGTCGCCCGGGCCAGGTGGGCGCGGGTGGTGCCCCGGGTGATCCCCGCGATCAGGCCGCGCGCGGACGGGTCCCAGTCGGGGGCACCGAGGCCGGTCAGCGCCGGCACGAAGACCACGCCGCCGCTGTCGGGCACGGTCGCCGCCAGCGCCTCGATCTCGGCCGCCGCGCCGATCACCTGCAGCCCGTCGCGCAGCCACTGCACCGCCGCCCCGGTGACGAAGACGGCTCCCTCCAGAGCGTAGACCAGCGGCTCGTCCGGCCCGAGCTGCCAGGCCACGGTGGTGAGCAGCCCGGCGTCGCTGCGCACGGCCGTCGTACCGGTCGTCACGAGGACGAAACTGCCGGTGCCATAGGTGCATTTGCTCTCACCGGCAGAAAAGCACGCCTGCCCGAACAGCGCCGCCTGCTGGTCGCCGGCGATCCCCGCGACCGGCAGCTCCAGCCCCAGGAAGGCCCGCGGGTCGGTGGTCGCGACGATGCCGCTGCTGGGGACGACATCGGGCAACGACGAGACGGGTACGCCGAACAGCCCGCACAGCTCCGCGCTCCATCCGCCGCCCTCGAGGTCGAACAGCAGCGTCCGGCTGGCGTTGCTGGGATCGGTGACGTGCCGGCCGCCGGTGAGGCGCGCGACGACGTAGGAGTCCACGGTGCCGAGCGCGGTCTCGCCCGCCGTGACGCCAGCCCAGGCGGCCGGGTCGTGCTCGGCGAGCCAGGTCAGCTTGCTGGCCGTGAAGTACGGGTCCAGCCGCAGGCCGGTGAGCTGCCGCACGCGGTCCTCGTGCCCGCCCGCCCGCAGCTGCTCGCAGACGGCCGCGGTGCGCCGGTCCTGCCAGACGATCGCCCGGCGCGGGGCGGCGAGGCCGTCCCGGCGCCAGAGCACCGCGGTCTCCCGCTGGTTGGTGACACCCAGCACGGTCGGCGTCTCGCTAGAACCGGCGAGTGCCTCCCGGCAGGCGGCCAGCACCGCCTGCCAGATCTCCTCCGGCTCGTGCTCGACCCACCCGGGGCGCGGGAAGTGTTGCGCGAACTCGGCGTACCCCCTGCTCAGCACCGACCCGTCCACGGCGACCACGAGCGCGGTGACCCCGGTGGTGCCGGCGTCCAGCGCCAGGACGCAGGTCACGTGGTCGCCCCGGCGGTCCGCAGGGCCGCGAGCACCCGCTCGTCGATACCGTCCTCGCTCCAGCGCATCTCGAAGTTCTCCAGCTCGACCCAGCGGCGGAGGCTGCCCGCGCCCAACCGCGCGACGAGGCCGTCGACCTCGGCGCCCAGCGGCCCCGCGAGCGGCTGCACGCCCTCGGGCGGCCCGGCGTAGAGCTCGTGCAGGCCCAGCAGCCTGGCCAGCTCCGGGACGGGATCGGGATGGTCGTCCACGCGCAGGTCGACGGCGATGTCCGCTCCGTCGTAACCGCCAGCGTCGGACCCGATGAGCAGGGCCGCGGACTGCCGCCCGCGCTTGTCACCGCCGGCCGCCCCGCCGGCGAGCAGGGCCGCGAGCAGCCGCTGCTCGAGCGGGTCCTGGCCGGTCGCGGCGGCCAGCGCAGCGGCGACGACGGCGGGCCCGGCGAGGCAGTTGCCCTGCACGGCGACACCCGGCGCGGTCGCGTGCCCGGCCCACGGCTCGCAGCCGGCCCCCGTGTGCGATGCCGACCCGCCGTGCGCGTCCACGACCCCGAGCTGCCGGTCCTCGCGGTGCTGGTCACCGGCGACCAGCCGCCGCACCAGCTCGGCCGCGGAGACACCGGATCGCAGCAGCGCCAGGCCCTGTGCCCGCCAGGCCTGGTTGGCGAGGCTCTGGGTGGCCAGCGCCCCGACGCCCGGCGCGGCGGCCGGGACGAGGGCACCGACGGCGAGGAACTTCGACGCCACGGCCACGCCGTACGCCGGGCTGCCGCGGTGCACGCCCGCCGCGACGATGGAGAAGGTCACGGGGAGAGAAGCTAGCCAGGTGGCGGTCCGGCGGTGGTTCTACGACCTGGAGCTGATCGAGCGGGCCGACGGGCGCGCCATCGACCTGGTCAGCGTCGGCATGGTCGCCGAGGACGGCGAGGAGTACTACGCGGTCTGCAGCGAGCACGACCCGGCGCAGGCGCTGCCCTGGGTCCGCCGCCACGTGCTGGCCCAGCTGCCCTCGCCGGCGGACCCTGCCTGGCGCTCCCGCGAGCGGATCCGCGCCGACCTGGAGCAGCTGCTGCTCGGGCCCGGCGACGAGCCGGAGCTGTGGGCCTGGTACGCCGCCTACGACCACGTCGTCCTCTGCCAGCTCTGGGGGCGGATGCCCGACCTGCCGCGGCGGCTCCCGCGCTTCACCCGTGACCTGCGCCAGCTGTGGGAGGAACTCGGCTCGCCGGTGCTCCCCGCGCAGCCCGGTGGCAAGCACGACGCACTGGCCGACGCGCGGCACAACCTGGTGCGCTGGCGCGCGATGGCGGACCGCCGGGCCTGGCTCGGCCGCTGAGCTCCGCTAGGGCCAGTCGAGGTCGGCGAGCTCCGCCGTCGTGAAGCCAAGGACGGCGCTCGTCCCGGTCTCGTCGTAGCCCGACTCGTCCCGCCGCGCGAACACGCGCACCGTGCGGGTATCGAGGTCGGCCACCCAGACCTCCCGCACCCCTCGGCGGGCGTAGAAGCCGAACTTCTCCCAGGTCTCGTCGTCCGGGCTGAGCACCTCGCCGACGACGACCGCGGTCGGGACGAAGGCCCCGCGTGGCGAGCCCTCGTGCAGCGAGAGGTCGGGGATGCGGAAGTCGTGGATCCCGTCGCCGAGGTTGAACGTCGTCGAAGGGATCAGCCCACGCTCGAGTGCCCGCTGCTCGACGCGCCGCAACAGCAGGTAACCCAACCGGTTGTGCTCGAACCGGGCGTCCGGTGCCACGTGGTAGACCCCCTCCCACACCTCGTCGGAGCGGTCCTGGCCGAGCCGACGACGGCGCTCGATCAGCTCCGTGGTCTCGGGGCGCTCCCCCAGCACGACGACGGTCATGGAGCCAGTCTGCCCGCCCGTGCGCGATCCGGTGCGGATCCGATCAGTCCCGGGCCAGCACCTCGACGGTGACCGGCGTGAGGCCGACCCCGACGATGCGGGCGGCGCGGGCGGACAGGTCTATGACGCGGTCGGTGCCGGGGACGTAGGGGCCGTGGTCGGTGACCAGCACCGTGATCACCCGGCCGGCGTTCGTGGTCACCCGCACGACAGTCCCGAGCGGGACGGCGAGCATGGCGCAGGTCAGCTTCTCGGGGTCATACGGCGCGCCAGAGGAGGTCGGGGAGCCGACGAAGCCGGGGCCGTACCAGCTGGAGGAACCCGCGATCGCCCGGCCGGTGCGGTGGAAGCCCACGGGTACGCCGCCGAGCGGTGTCGCCTCCAGCGCGGCGAGCACCGGGGCCTGGGCGGCGGCCGATGCGAGCCCGCCTGCGGTCACGGCCGGGGTCACCGCGAGGGCCACCTGCGCGCTGGCGGCGTCCAGGGCCGCCCGCTGGGTGGCCAGCACGGCGGCCGCGGCGGCCGCGGCCGTGGCATCCGCGTCGGCGGCGAAGACCGCGGCCGCCTGGTCGAGCGCGTCGCGCGCCTGGGCCTGCGCCAGCTCCAGCGGCGCCGCCTGCGCGAGGAGCGAGCGCCGGCGGGATCCGGCGGCGGCCGAGAGCCGGCCCATCTCACGGTCCGCGGCCGTGCGGTCGCGCAGCAGGCCCGCGTCGACCTGCAGTGCGCCCGTGCCGGCCCGCTGGCCCGTCTCGGTGTCGGCGGGAGACAACCCGGCGACGAAGCCCAGTGCGACGAAGCCCAGTGCCCTGCTGCCGCCGCTGCCCTCGTAGACCGTGCGGACCGCGTGCTCCAGCGCGGCGGCGGCGGCGTCGCGCCGCTGGGCGGCCGCTGCCAGCTCCACCCGTAGCTCGACCTCACCGCCCGCGGCCTGCTGCAGGGCGTCGCTCGCGCGCTGCACGCGCCCGGTGAGGTCGGTCACGACGGCGCGCACCCGGTCCAGGTCGGCCCGGGTGGGGTGCGCCGGAAGGTGCAGGTCGACGTGGCCGTCGACGGGGGGAGCGGTCGGCTCGCCCGCCTGGGGCTGGGGCTGGGGCTGGGGCGGGGGCGGGTCGGGCGGCGCGCCGGCCGCCGTGGTCCCGCCCACCAGCACCGCGCAGACCGCGAGCAGGAGCGCGACCGCGCCGCCCGTACGCCGCTCCACCGTCGGCTCTTCGGTTGTCCGGGCCCAGTGCTTGACTGCGGCGCATGCGCATCGGCGTGCTGACCGGCGGCGGAGACTGCCCGGGGCTCAACGCGGTGATCCGGGCGGTGGTGCGGCGCGGGATCGAGGGCTACGGCCACGCGTTCGTCGGCTTCCGCGACGGCTGGAAGGGCCCGCTGGAGGGTCTCTACGTCGACCTGACGGTGGAGTCGGTGCGGGGCATCCTGCCCCGGGGCGGGACCATCCTCGGCTCCAGCCGCACCAACCCGTTCGGCGTCGAGGGCGGCGTGGAGCGGGTGCAGCAGACGCTGGCCGACCTGCGCATCGACGCGCTGGTGGTGGTCGGCGGGGAGGACACCCTCGGTGTCGCGGCCCGGCTGCACGAGGAGGGCGTCTGGGTCGTCGGCGTACCCAAGACGATCGACAACGACCTGTCCGGCACCGACTACACCTTCGGCTTCGACACCGCGGTGACGATCGCGACCGAGGCGATCGACCGGCTGCACACGACGGCGGAGAGCCACCACCGCGCCCTCGTGGTGGAGGTGATGGGCCGGCACGCCGGCTGGATCGCCTTGCACGCCGGGCTCGCCGGCGGGGCGAACGTCGTGCTGATCCCGGAGCGCCCGTTCGACGTCGCGGAGGTGGCGCACCTGGTGGAGCGGCGGTTCCGGAGCAACTACGCCTGCATCGTGGTGGTCGCCGAGGGGGCCGTGCCGAAGGGTGCCGGCACGGACGGCATCGAGGCGCTGGTGTCGGCGGAGACCGACGCCTTCGGCCACGCCCGGCTCGGCGGCGTCGGCCAGTGGCTGGCCGAGCAGATCGAGCAGCGCACCGGCAAGGAGGCCAGGGCGACCGTGCTCGGCCACGTGCAGCGGGGGGGTACGCCGACGGCCTTCGACCGGGTGCTGGCGACCCGGTTCGGCCTGGCCGCGATGGACGCGGTGGAGGCCGGGCAGTTCGGCACGATGGTGGCGCTGCACGGGACCGCCATCGACCTGGTGCCCCTCGCCCAGGCGACCGCCACGCTCAAGACCGTTCCGCCCGAGCGGTACGCCGAGGCCGAGGCCTTCTTCGGCTGACCCATCCTCCTTCGGCTCACCCATCGCCAGCTGCCTGCGACCATGGAGCGTGTGACGACCGCGGCACGCGACCGGTGGAGGGACCTCCCGGCGGCGCAGCAGCCGCGCTGGCCCGACCCCGCCGCGCTGGCCGGCGTGGGCGAGCGGCTGCGGGCGCTGCCGCCGCTGGTGGTCGCGCCCGAGGTGCGCACCCTCACCGAGCGGCTGGCGAGCGTGGCGCGCGGCGAGGCGTTCCTGCTGCAGGGCGGGGAGTGTGCGGAGACCTTCGCCGGCTCGACCGCGGCCCGCACCCGCGACCTGCTCAAGACGCTGCTGCAGATGAGCCTGGTGCTGACCTACGGCGCCAGCCTGCCGGTGGTCAAGGTGACCCGGCTGGCCGGGCAGTTCGCCAAGCCGCGCAGCTCCGACACCGACGCGCTCGGGCTCCCGTCCTACCGCGGGGACGCGGTCAACGACCTGAGCCCCGACCCGGCGCTGCGGGTGCCGGACCCGGAGCGGCTGATGCGCGCCTACACCACCAGCGCGAGCGTGCTCAACCTGGTGCGGGCCTTCGCCACCGGCGGCCTGGCCGACCTGTCCAGGGTGCAGGAGTGGAACAAGGACTTCGTGGCCCGCTCGCCGGCGGGGGAGCGCTACGCCAGGATGGCGACCGACGTCGAGCGCGCGCTGGCTTTCGTCGACGCCATCGGGGTGCCGCTGGGGACCACCGGCCATCAGGTCGAGCTCTTCAGCTCGCACGAGGCGCTGCTGCTGGATTACGAGGCGGCGCTGACCCGGACCGAGGACGCGGTGCCCGACGGCCCGGCGTACGACCTGTCGGCACACACCGTGTGGCTCGGTGACAGGACCCGGCAGCTCGACGGCGCGCACGTCGCCTTCGCCCAATCCGTCGCCAACCCGATCGGGGTGAAGCTCGGCCCCAGCACCGCGCCGGAGGATGCGGTGGCCCTTGCCGAGGCGCTGGACCCGGACCGGACGCCGGGTCGGCTGACCTTCGTCGTGCGGCTGGGCGCGCGCCGGGTGGAGGAGCTGCTGCCGCCGGTGGTGGAGAAGGTGCTGGCCGGCGGGTGGCTCCCGGTCTGGGCTTGCGATCCCATGCACGGCAACACCTATGAGGCCCGCGGCGGTGCCAAGACCCGGCACTTCGACGACGTGGTGGCCGAGGTGCGGGGCTTCCACGCCGTGCATGCCGCCCTGGGCAGCTGGCCGGGCGGACTGCACGTCGAGCTCACCGGCGACGACGTCACCGAGTGCCTCGGCGGCGGCGACGCCATCGACGAGGACGACCTCGACCGGCGCTACGAGACGGCGTGCGACCCGAGGCTCAACCCGGGGCAGGCGCTCGAGCTGGCGTTCCTGGCGGCGGAGATGCTGCAGGCAGCGCGCGGCTGACCGGCCCGGGCGGGTCAGGAGTCCTGGGTAAAGAACGACGAGGCCGTGTTGGTGCCGTCCGAGGCGGTCACGGCGTTCGGGCCGAGCGCGCCGGTCGCTGCGACGGAGGTCGCAAAGGAGCCGGTGCCGTCGGCGACGGCGGAGGGGGCCGGCGAGCCGGCGTAGGTGATCGCCACCGTCGCGCCCGGGGTGAACCCGCTGCCCTGCACCGCGAAGACCGACCCGGTGGCGCCGTGGTCGGGGGCAAGCATGAGCCTGGCGCCGGCCGCCGCCGGTGACGTCGGCGGCGGCGCGGTGGTCGCGGGGGCCGTGGCCGGCGGCGACGACCGGGTCGGCGACCGGGAGGGCGACTGTGAGGGGTTGGGGCGGCGCGAGGGGGTGGGGCTCCGCGACGGCGGCCGCGAGGGCGTGCGGCTGGCAGCCGTGGGGGCCGCCGACGTCGGCGCCGACGAGGGGGTCGGGGAGGGGGTCGCGCTGGGGAAGTCGCCGGCGCTCGTCGACGTGCTGTCGCTCGGTGTCGCGGTCTGGGTCGGGGTGGCGGTCGGGGTGGCCGGCACGGCCGGCACCGTCGGCGGCGGGGCCACGGCGGGCGATCCGGACCCCTTGCCCGCGCTCAATGCGCCCACGGCGATGCCGAGCACCGCCGCGATCGCGAGGGCCACGCCGATGAGAGGCCCGAGCCGGCGGCGCCCGGGGGCGTCGACCATGCCCGCGGTGGCCGCCTGCGCCTCGGTGGGGAGCACGGCGTCGCCGCGGGCGATCAGATGGTCCAGCAGCGGCTCGCGCTCCTCCTCCGGCCGGGCGAGGACGGGGAGACCGGCCATCGCCGTCCGCGCCCGCGTCTGCGCGTCGAGCACCGCGGCGCAGCTCGAGCAGGACCCCACGTGCCGTCGCCGGGCGGTCAGCGTCGGGTCCTGGGTCTCGTCGAGCCGGTCAGCCGAGCCGTCAGCGAGGGCGCCCAGGGTGCCCAGCCCGACCCCGGCGACCTGCACGTGTCCGGCCAGGGTGGGTGCCGTCCCGGCGTCCCGGGTCTCCAGCAGTCGCAGCCGGGCCTCGGCGACCACCGTCTGCGCGTCGGCGACGGACAGCCCCAGGGCGACGGCCACGGCGAGCGGCGGCAGGTCGTAGCTGTCGCGCAGCAGCAACGCCAGCCGGCGACGTTCGTCCAGGGTGGCGAGGGCGGCCTCGAGCGACGCGGTGGCCCCGTCGCCCGCCAGCGGCCCGGCGTCGGCCCCCGGTGGGCTGGCGACCCCCAGTGCGGCGGCGTCGCCCCTGGCCCGTACGGCCAGCGCGCGCGTGTCGGCGAACCAACGGCCGGCGACGTCCACCACCTGGTCGGGTGTCCCCGCGCAGAGCTCCACCAGGGCGAGGCCGCTGCGCTCCACCACGCCGACCACCTGCTCGGGCGGGCAGCCCAGCCGGCGGGTCATGTCGCAGACCCGATCGGCGTAGGTCTCCACGACGGTGGCAAGCAGGTCCGCGCTCACCACTGCCCGCACCAGCGGCAGCTTAGAGCCGGCGGCAGCTTAGAGCCGGCGGCTGAGCTGCCGGCGGTCGCCACGGTCGCCACTTAGGGTCGTCCGCGTGGCCCACGCACCCGTCGACCTGCGCAGCGACACCATCACCCGACCGACGCCGGCCATGCGGGCGGCGATGGCGGCGGCGGAGGTCGGCGACGACGTCTACGGCGAGGACCCGACCGTGCGCGCGCTGGAGGAGGAGGTCGCCGGGCTGCTGGATCACGAGCGGGCGGTGTTCGTGCCGAGCGGGACGATGGGCAATCTGATCGCCTTGCGGCTGGTCTGCGCTCCCGGACAGGAGGTGCTGGCCGACGCCGACGCCCACATCGTGACCTACGAGCTGGGTGGGGCCGCTGCCCTCGCCGGCCTGCAGACCCGCACCGTGACCGGCCGGCGCGGCCTGCTCGACCCGGCCGCGGTCGCTGCCGCATTGCGCCCCGCCGGCTGGGGGACGGTCCCCACCGCCGCGGTCGCCGTCGAGCAGACCCACAACCGCGGCGGCGGCTCGGTGCACCCGCTGCCGGTGCTGCGCGAGCTCCGCGCGCTGACGGCGGCGCAGGGGATCGCGCTGCACTGCGACGGCGCCCGCATCTGGAACGCCGCGGTGGCCACGGGCACACCGCTGGGGACCTACGGCGGGCTGTTCGACACCCTCTCGGTCTGCCTGTCCAAGGGACTGGGGGCACCGGTCGGCTCGCTGGTCGTCACCGACGCGGCCCGGGCGTCCGAGGCCCGCACCTGGCGCAAGCGCCTCGGCGGTGGGATGCGCCAGGCCGGCGTCCTGGCCGCGGCCGGCCTGGTCGCCGTGCGATGTCGGGGGCGGCTCGCCGAGGACCACGCCCGGGCGGGCCGGCTCGCGACCGAGCTGGGCCTGCCGGCCCCGGAGACCAACCTGCTGCCCGTGGAGGTGGCGGACAGCCGCGCGGTGGCCGCCGCCGCGGCGGCGCGGGGTGTGCTGATCGGCGTGACGGGGCCGACCACCGTCCGGCTGGTCACCCACGCCGACATCGACGACGGCGACATCGGCCGCGCCGCAGCGGTCCTCGCGCCGCTGGTCGGGTCCGTTCCGGACCGGCACCAGCGGTCGGCGTAACAGCGTGTGTCGCTGCCTCGACGGAGCGGCGTGAGGCTCATCCCCCGGGCCACGGGTGTCGCCCTGACCCTGACGGCGCTCGTGGCCGCCTCACCCAGGGTGGCCGCCGCACCGATCGTGGCCGCGCACGCGAGCCGGGCCACCGCGGACCGGCACGACCCGCTGGCCCCCCCGCGGGCCGTCGCCGCCTCGCTGCCGGCCGCCGACGGTGGTCCCGCGGGCAGCGCGAGGGTGGCCGTCGACCCGGTCGGTGGTCGGCTCTGCGTGACCTCGACCGGCGTGCGGCCGGGGCCGGTCGGCGCCCTGACCGGGCTCGTGCTGTCCGCCGACGTCCCGAACGCGCGGTGGCAGCTCGCGGGGGCCGACGCACTGGCCGACGGGCAGCCGCGCTGTTCGGCGTTCGCCCCCCTGCAGGCACGGGACCTGCTGGCCCACCCCGAGACCTACTCGCTGATCGTGACGGGCAGCGGCCCGGACGGCCCGGACGGCCTGCCGGCTGTCGGCGACCTGACCCGCGGCACGCTGGCCGCCGCCGCGCCGGCCGCCAGGCCCTTCCCGGTCGGCACCCGCACCGACGTGGTGACCGACACGTCGCGGGGGACCCCGGGGCGCGGCCGGGTGCGTGGGCACCCGGGTCGCCGGCTGCAGGTCAGCTACTACTACCCGGGCGTCTCCGCAGGCGCTGGCGCGCCGGCCGACCCCGAGGGACCGTTCCCCCTCGTGCTGTTCGCGCACGGCTATGACAGCACCCCGCAGGACTACGACCGCACATTGCGGGCGTGGGCCGCGGCGGGGTATGTCGTGGCGGCGCCGCTGTTCCCCGGCTCGGGGCGCGGCCTGCCGGGGCCAGCCACCGAGGCCGACCTGACCCAGCAGCCGGCGGACCTGCGGGTGGTCCTGGACGCGGCGCAGGGCCACACGCTCGACGGCTCGTGGCTCGCCGGCGTCGCCGACGTCACGCGGGTCGCGGTCGCCGGGCACAGCGACGGCGGCTCGACCGCCGCGGCGGCGGGGCTGCTGGCCGGCTACACCGACCGGAGGTACGACGCCGTCATCGTGATGGCCGGGGCCCGCTTCGCCGGCCGGTTGGCCGCCCGGCCGCTGCCGCTGCTTGTGCTCTCGGGCGACCGCGACGAGTACAACTCGCAGCGGACCTTCGCCGACGTGCTGGCCGCCGGGCGGGGCACGCGCGCCTGGGTGCAGGCGGTCGGCGGCTCGCACGAGGGGCCGTTCACCGCGCCCTCCCGGCAGGCCGACGTGCTGCGCGCGCTGGAGGTCGACTTCCTCGACCGGTCCCTGCTGGGCCTGGACACCCGGGTCGCGGAGCGGGTGCACGCGGCCGCGCCGAGCCTCACCCGGCTGCGGGCCGGCGCTTTCTAGTCAGCTCACCCGCGGCGGCCGGTCGGGTGGCGGGTCCGACGGGTGGGGGTGCTGGCGGAAGGTCACGTCGACGTCCTCGAAGCCCTTGCTGGCCTGCGCGCCGGCGGAGGCGGTGTAGGTCGCGCGGTCGGCCGGGGTGAGGCTGACCTGGTCGGTAAACGGCGTGAGCAGCGACCGCGGCCACAGACGCCGCTCGCGGACCACATTGAGCTCCGCGCACAGGACGACCAGCAGTGCCTCCAGGTAGATCCACCCGACCAGGCCCAGGACGATGCCGAACAGCCCGTAGGTCTCCTTGGCGTGCTTGAGCGTGTGCCCGAGGTAGTAGGTCCCGACGCTCTGCAGGATCTGCCAACCGACCGCGGCGACGAGCGCGCCCGGCAGCACCACCCGGATGCCGACGTGACGGGCGGTGAGGACCCGGAACGCCCCGGTGAACAGTGCGCCGTTCGCCGCGACGGAGCCGGCGAGCGCGAGGGTCTTCCCGGCGGCGCCGAGATGCAGGCCGAACGCCGTGCCGCTGGAGGCGGCCCCCGAGAGCACGGTTGTGACGATCACCCCGGTCCCGAGGATGGCCAGCAGTCCCAGGCTGCGGACCCGGGACTTGATCGGGTTGGGCCGGCGGTGCCGCGGGACGGCCCACACGGTGTTCATCGCGTTCTGGCCGGCCTGGGCGACACCGAGCCCGCCGTACAGCGTCCCGACGATCCCGACGCCCAGCGCGGGGGCGCTGCCCCGCACGCTGCCGACGTCCTGGGAGATCTGCGTGCCGATGATCGGGAACTGCGACAGCGCCGAGGCAACCACCCGGTGCTGCAGGGACGGGTCGCCCTGCAGCACGAAGCCCAGGATGGTGACCAGCAGGAGCAGCAGCGGGAAGAGCGAGAGGAACCCGTAGTAGGTGATCAGCGCGGCCAGGTAGCCGCCCTGGTCGTCGAGGAACTTGTAGAGCACGCCGAGCGGGAACCCCGCCCACGGGTGCCGCCGCTGGAATCGGTCCGCCCGGCCGGGGGCTGGCCCCACCGGCGCCGAGCTGGGGGTGGCAGCGTCGGACACCCCGGCAGTCTCCTGCACGGGCCGCGAGCGGTAGCCCCCGCGCGGGCACCGATGCGCCGACCAGCTGCGGGGGCCCCGGCCCTCTTCTGGCACCGCCGGCACCGGTGATCATGCCCTGGAGATCACCGGTGCGGTGAGGCAGCGTGACGTGCCCTCCCCGCGCACCGGTGATCACGGGCTCGCGGGAGGGAAGGTCACCGGTGCGGTACGGCGTCGCGTCTCGCGTCTCGCGGGCACCGGTGATCACGGGCCTGGGGCCAGGAAGGTCACCGGTGCGGTACGGCGTCGCATCTCGCCTCTCGCGGACACCGGTGATCAAGGCGGCAAGGTCACCGGTGCGGCCCGCGGGGTGTCGGCGCGGTCACGGTCAGGGGAGGCGCGCGCCGGGGATGCTGGGCAGGGTCCCGGGCAGGCTCGGCACGCCGACGGGCGGTGACGGCGGGGGTACTGGCACCGAGGACACCTCCACCGGGAGGATCGGTGAGGTTGCCGGCAGGCTCGCGTCCGGCAACGGTGCGGACGGGCGCGCGGGGGTGGCCGGGTGCGCTGCGGGCGCCGGGTGTGTTGCCGCGGGGGTGCCCGGGTGGGCCGGCGGCAGCGGGACCGCGACGGTGGGGGAGGCGCTGGGCCGGGGGGGCGCGGGGCGGGCCGGCGTCGCCAGGCTGGGTGCCGGTGCCGGCAGCGGCCGAGCCGGCTGCGGCCGTGCCGGCACCGGCACGGCCGGCAGGGACGGGACGGCGGGCAGGGGCGGCAGGACCGGGACGTACGCCGGGAGCGCTGCGCTCAGGCGCGTCTCGACCTCGCGGAGCGTCCCGACCGCCGGTGCGAGCGCCATCACCACCGCGCTGGGCGCCCCGCGCAGCAGGGCAGCCAGCTCGAGGGAGCTGGAGCGCGTGAAGTCGGTGAGCCGGCCGGCGACCCGGGGATCGGCGACCGATCCTGCCAGCTCGCTGAGGCCACCGCGGGCGGCGAGAGACCAGTCCGCGGCCAGCGCCGCCACCGTGGCGAGGTCGGGGCGGGAGCCGGCGAGGATCGTGCGCAGCTCCTGCAGCCTGGTCTCGGCCTGGTCGAGTCGCTCCCGACCGGCCGCGACGGTCCCGGCAGCCACCGCCACCTGCGCGCGCTCGACCTGGCGCTTGACGCCGTAGAACGGGTCACCGGGGGCTGACCGGCTGGCGCCCAGCGAGACACCGGCCACGGCGACCGCCGTCGCGGCGCCCCCGGCCACCAGCGCAGTCCAGGCCGGCACCGCGATCGCCTTGCCGGCAAGCACCCTTCCGAGACCCGCCTTCAGCCCGGTGCCCGCCGTCAGCTCGGCGCCGTGCGCTGGCGCGACCGCGGCGATGCCGGGCGACGCGAGTGAGGTGGCCGCCGCCATGGCGGCCGCCCCGCCGACGAGGGCGGCCGGCAGGGCCGGTGGCGGGACCTCACCGAGTCGGCCGGCGACCCGACCGAGGGCGGCGACACGCGGGTCTAGGCCATGGACGGCCTCGCCGTCGAGCAATCGGGCGAACTGCTCCGCCCGCGCGCTTCTGCCGACCATCCCTACAGGCTGCCCCGTCTAGCCCGGATGGGCCATGGTCCTTCCGGGCCAGCTGGGGCAGCACCGGACAGACCGGGCGGCACCGGCCGCGCGCCGCAGCCCTCCCGCCGTGCCAGGGTGGTCACCGTGAAGGGGATCATCTTGGCCGGCGGTCGCGGCACGCGGCTGCACCCGGTGACGCTGGCGGTGAGCAAGCAGCTGCTGCCCGTCTACGACAAGCCGATGGTCTATCACCCGTTGTCGCTGCTGGTGCTGGCCGGGATCCGCGAGGTGCTGGTGATCAGCACCCCGGAGGACCTGCCGGCGTTCAAGCGCCTGCTCGGCGACGGCGAGCGGTGGGGCATGCGGCTGGACTACGCGCAGCAGGACGAGCCGCGCGGCCTCGCCGACGCGTTCATCGTCGGGCGCGACTTCCTCGCCGGTGACGCTGCCGCGCTTGCGCTGGGGGACAACATCTTCCACGGGCACGGCCTCGGCGGCACGCTCGCCGCCGAGAGCGCACGGGTGGACGGGGCCACCCTGTTCGGGTACCGGGTGACCGACCCGCAGCGCTACGGCGTGGCCACCCTGGACATCGACGGCCGGCTGGTCGACATCGAGGAGAAGCCGGCCAGCCCGAAGTCCAACCTGGCGATCACCGGCGTCTACTTCTACGGCCCGGACGTCGTCGACGTCGCCGCCGGGCTCGCCCCTTCACCGCGTGGGGAGCTGGAGATCACCGACGTCAACCGGCACTACCTCGAGGCCGGCCGGGCCCGGCTGGTCGACCTCGGTCGCGGCGCCGCGTGGCTGGACACCGGCACCCATGACAGCCTGCTAGAGGCGGGTCAGTTCGTGCAGGTGCTGGAGCACCGGCAGGGCATCCGGATCGCCTGCATCGAGGAGGTCTGCTGGCGGGCCGGCCTGATCGACCGCACCCAGCTGGCCACCCTCGGCGCCGGGCTCGGCAAGTCCTCCTACGGCGAGTACGTGCGTGCGCTGGCCGACGGCGACGACCCCGGCGTACCCGTCGCCTGACGCAGGTGGCTGCGGCGCCGGCCGTAACCGGCGTAGACCACCAGCCCGACGGCCATCCAGACCACGAAGCGCACCCAGGTCGCCGCCGGCAGGTTCAGCATCAGATAGACCGAGAGCAGGACGGCGAGCACCGGCACGAGCGGAACCAGCGGGGCGCGGAAGGCACGCGGCAGGTCCGGGCGGGTGCGTCGCAGCACCACCACGCCGATGCTCACCAGCACGAAGGCGAACAGCGTGCCGATGTTGACCAGCTTCGCCAGCTCGGTCAGGGGCACCAGCGCGGCGACCACGGCGACCGCCGCGCCGGTGACGATCGACGGCAGCAGCGGCGTGCCGGTGCGCTCGGAGACCCTGGCGAACGGCGCGGGGAGCAGCCCGTCTCGGGCCATCGCGAAGAAGACCCGGCTCTGGCCGAGCATCAGCGTCAGCATGACGGTGGTGAGGCCGGCAATGGCGCCGACGGAGACGAGGGTGGCGATGGTGTGCTGGCCGACGCTGTCAAAGGCGGCCGCGAGCGGGGCATCGGTCTTGATCTTGTCGAAGTGCACCATCCCGGTCACCACCAGGGAGACGAGGACGTAGAGCGTCGTGCAGATCGCCAAGGAGGCGAAGATGCCGATCGGCACGTCACGCTGCGGCGTGCGGGTCTCCTCGGCTGTGGTCGCGACCGCGTCGAAGCCGATGAAGGCGAAGAAGACCGTCGCCGCGCCGGTGATGATGCCGCTGAACCCGAAGGCGCCCTGCGAGACGCCGAGGTCCTGCAGCAGGCTGGGGGCGGCGGACATCCCCGCCGCGCCCTTGCTGCCCTTGGGCGGGACGAAGGGCGAGTAGTTGCTGCTCTTGACGTAGGCGATGCCGGCGACGATCACGAGCAGGACCACGGCGAGCTTGATGGCCACCGCCACGGCGTTGACCTGGCTGCTGACCTTGATGCCGACGCAGATGACCGCGGTGAGCAGCACGACGATGCCGGCGGCGACGAGGTTGACGTCGGCGGTGGAGCCGGCGATCGAGTCCGGCAGGGCGAAGGAGGTGCCGGCCAGGAGTTGCTTGAGGTACGTCGACCAGCCGACCGCGACCGTGCTGGCGCCCAGGGCCAGCTCCAGGATGAGGTCCCAGCCGATGATCCAGGCGACCAGCTCGCCGAGGCTGGCGTAGGAGAAGGTGTAGGCACTGCCGGCGACCGGCACCGTGCTGGCGAACTCGGCGTAGCAGAGTGCGGCGAGCCCGCAGACAATGCCGGCGAGGACGAAGGACAGCGAGACCGCCGGCCCCGCCTCGAGTCCGGCCGCCTCGCCGGTCAGCACGAAGATCCCGGTGCCGATGACCACGCCGATGCCGAACACGGTCAGGTCGAGCGGCCCGAGCCGCTTGCGCAGCTGGTGGTCGCCGGACTCGGTGTCGGCGATGGACTGCTCCACCGACTTGGTCGCCAGCAGGGCGCTCGTCATGCGCGGCAGTGTGGCAGCTCGCATGGCATCGTTGTCCACCCGCGTGTCAGCGACCGTCGCGCAGGCCTTGCAGCACGGCGATGTCCTCCGCGTGGTCGGCCTGGCCGCCGGGGGTCTCGATCACGACCACGGCCCGGCGGACGGCCGGGTGTGCCAGCAGGTCGCCGAACACGCCCCGGCCGAGCGCGCCGGCCCCGATGCGCTCGTGCCGGTCCCGGGTCGAGCCCAGTGCGTCCTTGCTGCCGTTGGCGTGCACCAGCCGCAGGCGGCCCCGCCCCAGCGCCAGCACCAGGTGGTCGAGCACCCGCCGCACCCCGCGCGGTGCGGCCAGGTCCTCGCCGGCGGCGAAGGCGTGGCAGGTGTCGAGGCAGACGCCGAGGCGCGGATGCCCGTCCAGCAGCGCCACGAACGCCGCGAGCTCGTCCACGGTCGCCGCGAGCGGCTGCCCGCCGCCGGCGGTCCCCTCCACCAGCAGGTCGGGGCCGTCGCCGCCGTCGCGGTCGAGCCCGTCGAGCAGCGGCAGCAGGTGCTCGCGCAGCTGCCCGGCGGCCCGCTCGCGGCTCCCCCCGGCGGCGAGCGGACCCGCGGTGCCGGCGTGGAAGACCACCCCGGCCGCCCCGATGGCCCGGCCGCGGTCGACGGCGTGCCCGAGCATCTGCACCGACCGCGTGACCGTCGCCGGGGTGGGGGAGCCGAGGTTGACCAGATACGGCGCGTGCACGTACGCCGGGAGGCCGCGCTCCGCACAACCGTCGCGGAATGCGCTGTCCTGCAGCGGGTCACCCGGCGACAGCGCCCACCCCCGCGGGTTGGACACGAAGATCTGGACGGCCTCGGCGCCCACCGCGTCGGCGTAGGCCAGGCCCTGCCGGGCGAGCCCCCTGCCGACCGGCACGTGCGCCCCCACCGGGGGTCGCGGTCGGCGCACGGTCAGACGCCCACGTCAGACGATGGTGATGGTGACCACCGTGCCCGGGTGCACCATCGTGCCCCGCTGGACGTCCTGGTTGACGACCAGGCCCAGGCCGATGCTCGGCACGTGCCGCTCCCGCACCACCAGGCCGAGGCGCTCCAGCTCACGGTGCGCCGTCGCGACGCTGCCCCCTCCGACCCCCGGGACACGCACGAACTCCGGGCCCCTGCTCACGTGCACGACCAGGCTGGCGCCGGGTTGCACCGGCGTGCCGGTGGGCAGCGCCTGGTCCACGACAGTGCCGCTGGGCACGCTGTCGCTGAAGACCTCGCTCGCTGCCAGCGTCACCCGCGCCGCGTGCGCGGCGGCCTCGGCGTCGTCCCGGCTCCGGCCGGCGAGCTGCGGCACGGGGACCGGGTGCGGGCCGCGGCTGACCACGAGGGCGACCGGCCGGCCGGTGGGCAGTCTGGTGCCGGCGGCGGGCACAGTGCGCAGCACCGCCCCCGCGGCCACGTTCTCGTCGTACTCCCCGCTTGTCGTCCCGAGGCCGAGCTGCGCGCCGTGCAGCAGGGTGCTCGCTCGCGACGGCGGGCTGCCGCGGGGGACCGCCGGGACGGTGTGCAGCACGGGACCGAGCGACAGGTGCAGCTGCACGAGCTGGCCGCGGTGGGCGCGGGCACCGGGCGCCGGCTCCTGGCTGGCCACCTCACCGGCCGGCACGGTCTCGCTGCTGACCGGGTCGGCCAGGCTGACCGAGAGTCCCTGCGCCCTGGCCTGGGTCGTCGCCGCGGTGGGCGCGAGCGAGACGAAGCTCGGGGTGCTGGTCCACCTGCCGTAGCCCAGCCACCAGCCGCCGGCGACCGCCGCTGCGGTGGTGAGCAGCAGCAGCAGCGTCAGTGCGAGCGCCAGCCCGCGGCGCCGACGGGGGACCAGCGCGGGTGGCGCGGACGTGCGGCCTGCATGGGCGGCGGGCTGGGGTGGGGCGTGGGGGTACGCCGGGGGGCCGGCCACCGGTGACCACGCTGGGCTCGCTGAGGGCGCGGTCATCGCCTGCGTCGGCGGTTCGGCGCGCCGGGTCTCGAGCGGCAGCGGCGTCGTGGCGGCCACCCCGGTGGCCGGCAGGCCGCGGCGCACGACCCGGACGGCCGCCAGCAGGGCCCCGCCGTCCGGGGGCCGTCCCGCAGGGTCCCGCCGGGTCATGGCGAGCACGAGGGCGTCTACCTCGGGCGAGACGCCGGGGGCCGGGACGTCCTCGTGCAGGTGGCGGTAGGCGACGGCGAGCGGCGTCTCCGCGTCGTAGGGAGCGTGTCCGCGCAGCATCTCCCAGAGCAGGATGCCGGCGGCGTAGATGTCGGTGCGGGCGTCGGCGGCGCCGCTGGCGACCTGCTCCGGCGCAAGGTAGCCGACGGTGCCGATGAGCAGGCCGGCGGCCGCGGTGAGCGGGCTCGCCTCGACGGCCCTGGCCAGGCCGAAGTCGGCGACCAGGACGCGGCCGTCGTCGCCGAGCAGGACATTTTCCGGCTTCACATCGCGGTGCACCAGGCCGCAGGCGTGGGCGGCCGCGAGCGCGTCGGCGACCGGCTCGAGCAGGTCGAGCGCCTCGGCGGGCGTCAACCGCCGCCTGGCGAGGAGCAGGTCGCGCAACGTGCGACCACGCACCAGCTCCATGACGAGGAAGACCGCCCCGGTCGCGGCGTCGGTGCCCTGGTCGTGGACCGCGACGACGTGCGGGTGGGTGATGCGCGCCGCCGCGTGCGCCTCGCGGGTGAAGCGGGCGACGAAGGACGGGTCGGCGGCCAGCGCCGGGTGCATCACCTTGACCGCGACGGGGCGGTCCAGCCGGGTGTCCAGGGCGAAGTAGACCGTGGCCATGCCGCCGTGGGCCAATCGCTGTCGCACGGAGTAGCGCCCGTCGAGCACGGTCCCGACCAGCGGGTCCGCCGGCTGCCCCTCCACGACCACCACTCTAGGGATCGGGCGGTCAGCCGAAGCGCTGCCGCAGGGCCAGCACGTTGGCGACGTAGGTCTGCGTCTCGGGCAGCAGCCCGCGGCGGCGGACCTGGGCCAGCCCCTGGTAGTAGGCGGCGACCGCGGTGCGGGTGTCGGTGACGCGCAGCAGCACCCGCAGCAGGGCGACGCCGCCGGCGACGTTGTCGTGCACCTCGTAGCGGTCGATGCGCCGGCCCAGCGCAGCCGGCCCGATCCAGTCGGCGGTGGCCGGCATCAGCTGCATCGCGCCGACCGCGTCGGTGCTGGACACCTCCGCATGAGTGAAGCCACTCTCCTGGTAGGCGACGGCCAGGGCGAGGTCGGCCGGCACGCCCTGCCGCACCGCCTCGTCGCGCACGAGCTGCCGGACCTCGGTGCGGGAGAACGCCGGCTGGGCGGCGAGCAGCAGCCGGCTGCCGGCCATGCCGCCGACGCTCAGCTCCGGCGGGGCAACCGCCGACGCGGCGGCGCTGACTGCCGGTGCTGGGAGCAGCAGCGTCGCCCCCAGCTGCACGGTGCCGTCGGCGGGGAGGTGGTTCAGCGTCTTCACGGCGGTGGCGCTGACGCCGCCGCGAGCGGCGATGGCGGTGAGCGTGTCGCCGCTGACCACGACGTAGGTGCGGGTGCTCGGCGCGGGCGTGCCTATGCCAGTGCCGATGTCGGGCGCGGGTGTGGCGTCCGCGCCGGCCCCGGGGAGCTGCAGGAGCTGACCGACCACGATGGTGTCGCCGGCGAGATGGTTCAGCGCCTTGAGTCGCTGCACCGTGACCCCGGCCCGCTGGGCCAGGTCCCACAGGGTGTCTCCCGGCACCACCTGGTGGGCGTCGGCGTCGGAGCCCTGCAGCAGGCCCAGGCCGAGGCGCAGGCCGCCGGGTGCCGCGGCCGTCACGGCAACGGCGAGCAGGGCGGGAACGGCGAGCACCCGGAGCGCCCGGCCGCGGCGGGAGCCGGGCAGGAAGGAACCGGGGCGCGGGGAAGGGGGCGCCACCTGCAGGAGTGTGGTGCACCTGGGGCGGATGTGACAACAGTGACGCAAGAAACCGGTGGTACGGACCGGCGTGTCGCTGGACACGCCGGTCGTGAGGCATCGCGGTCGGGAGGTGCAGCGGGACGTGCAGCGGGGTCGCAGGCGAGGCGGCGTAGGGTTCGGGTCGTCCTGGGGAGCCCGCGGAGACGGGCTGAGAGGCCGGCCAGAGAGCACCACCAGCCCGCCGGCGACCCGCACACCCGATCGCGGTCATGCGCGCGTGGGGAGACGTCCGGTGGATGCGTTGGACCCGTTCCTCGTCGCCGGCCGGGAGTACCCGAGCCGGCTGCTGCTGGGCACCGGGAAGTTCGCCCGGCACGAGGTGATGCGCGCCGCGGTGCTGGCGAGCGGTGCAGGGATCGTGACCGTGGCGCTGCGGCGGGTGGACCTGACCCGGATCGGTGCGGGCGACATCCTGGACTTCGTGCCACCGGGGGTGGCGCTGCTGCCGAACACCAGCGGGGCCGTGGACGCCGATGAGGCCGTGCGGCTGGCCCGCCTCGGCCGGGCGGCGACCGGCGCGACGATGGTCAAGCTGGAGGTCACGCCGGACCCGCGCACCCTGGCACCCGATCCGGTCGAGACGCTGCGCGCTGCCGAGCGGCTGGTGGCCGAGGGGTTCGACGTGCTGCCCTACTGCTCCGCCGACCCCGTGCTGTGCCGCCGGCTGGAGGAGGCCGGCTGCGCCACGGTGATGCCGCTCGGTGCGTGGATCGGCTCCAACCGTGGGCTGCGCACCCGGGACGCCCTGGAGGTGATCGTCTCCCAGGCCGGCGTGCCGGTGGTGGTCGACGCCGGCATCGGGGTGCCGAGCGACGCGGCCGAGGCGATGGAGATCGGCGCCGACGCCGTGCTGGTCAACACGGCGATCGCGGTCGCCGGCGACCCGGTCCGGATGGCCAGGGCCTTTGCGCTGGCGACCGAGGCGGGGCGGCTGGGGTGGCTGGCGGGCCCCGCCGGCGTGCTCACGCCCACCGTGGCGAGCGCCTCGTCGCCGCTCACCGCCTTTTTGGGCGGCACCGGCCTGGGCAGCGTGCCCGCGTGAGCGAGGCGGCCGGCCGGTTCGCCGCCGAGCTCGCGACCCTGGACCTCGCCCGAGCCGCCGCTGCGGCGTACGACGACCGGGCCGTCGACCGCGCCCTCGTGGCGCCCCGCCGCACCCTCGCCGACGTCGCGGCCCTGCTCTCGCCGGCGGCCGGCGCCCGGCTGGAGGAGCTGGCGGCGGCGGCACAGGCGGCGACGCTGCAGCGCTTCGGGCGCGCGGTGCGGCTGTTCGCCCCGCTCTACGTCAGCAACGAGTGTCTGTCCTCCTGCACCTACTGCGGCTTCAGCAAGGGGCTGCCGGTCGTGCGCCGCACGCTGGCCCCCGACGAGGTGGAGCGGGAGGCGCGGCTGCTGGCCGGCCGGGGCTTCCGCTCCCTGCTGCTCGTGGCGGGTGAGCACCGCGTCGACGTGTCGCCCGACTACCTGCTCGAGTGCGTACGCCGGGTCGCCGGCGTCGTCCCGCAGGTCGCGGTGGAGACGCAGACCTGGAGCGACGACACCTACGCCCGGCTGGTTGCCGCCGGACTGGAGGGGGTCGTGCACTACCAGGAGACCTACGACCGGGAGCGGTACGCCGAGGTGCACCGGGCCGGCTGGAAGCGTGACTACGACCGCCGGCTGGTGGCCGTCGAGCGGGCCGCCGGGGCCGGGGTCCGGCGGCTGGGCGTGGGTGCGCTGCTGGGCCTGTCCGCCGACTGGCGCGCCGACCTGCTCGCGGTCGCCGCGCACGCGGCCTGGCTGCAGCGGGCCTTCTGGCGGGTCGAGGTCACCGTGTCGCTGCCCCGCATCAAGCCCTCCGCTTCCGGCTTCCAGCCGGTCAGCGTGGTCGACGACGCGCTCTACGTGCAGGCCCTGTGTGCCCTGCGGCTCGCTGCGCCGGAGGCCGGCATCGTGCTGTCGACCCGGGAGCCGGCGGCGCTGCGGGACGGGCTGGTGCGGATCGCCGTCACGACCATGAGCGCCGGATCGTCCACCGAGCCAGGCGGTTACACCACACCGGGGCAGGCACAGGAGCAGTTCGCGGTGAGCGACGAGCGGTCCGCCGCCGACATCGCGGCGATGATCGCCGCCGCTGGCTATGAGCCGGTCTGGAAGGACGCCTTTGCCCTCACCGGCGACGGGTGACAGTCGCACAGCTGCCGCCGAGGCCGGCCTGCGCCGGCCTGCGCAGGGCCAGCCGACGCGCCGTGCTCGCGCTCGCTATGGATCTGGCGCACCACACAGCGCCAGATCCACAGCGCATCGGCAGATGCGGTCCGGCCGCCCCGCACGCAGCCGCCCTCATCTGCGACGGGTGACCCGGTGGCCGCCGAGCCGGTCCGGGTCGGTCTCCCACCAGGGGCGCACGAGCTCGGGGGCGTCGGGGTCGGCGACCTCGACCGGGCTGACCGGCCGGGCGGCGTACTCCGCGTCGAGGGAGGCGTCGACCCGGGCCGCCTCCCGCTCGTCGGTGCGGATCCAGCGCCTGACCAGGATGACCAGGAACGGCAGGTCGACGGCCTCCGCCACGAACCACAGCACGGCCCCCGCGTGCTGTTGGTCGATCAGCTGGGTGCCGCCGTACGGCCGGTGCAGGCCCTGCCAGTAGCCCGCGTCCAGGACGTGCGTGCGCAGCCGCAGCACGATGCCGGGGATGGCGTCGAGCAGCAGCTCCCCGAAGCCGACGGCCACGGCCGCGCCGACCGCGAGCGAGGTCGCCGGACCCTCCTCGTCGCCGACGACGCCGACCGCGAGCAGCAGCCCGGTGGCGACCAGGGTCAGCTGCAGCGCGGCGAGGACCGCCGGATCGGCCAGGCTCCACCGCAGGACGGGCGTGAAGAAGACCACCGCCAGCAGCACGGGCACGAGCAGCGGCCCGACCAGCGGGTCGGCGAGCCGGGCGAGCACTCGGTGGACCCCGTCGGGAAGCAACTCCAGCGGCCGGCCGTAGGCGAGCAACACGGGCACGACGAGCAGCAGGACGACGACCTGCAGGGTGAAGGCCCACAGCAGCGTGTGCGCATAGGCACCCGTCCACCCGCAGCTTGCGAGCAGCAGCACGCCGAGACCCCCTGCCCAGCAGGCGGTCCGGGCGGGCCGGCGGTCATGCCGGGAACCGAGTGCGTAGCCGACCGCGAGCCCCGCCGCCAGCAGCAGCCCACCGGCGTCGGGCGTCCAGGCGGTGAGCGCTCCCCCGAGCGTCGGGGCGGGGGGCAGCGGCACGCTCCCATGGTCGCGTCAGCCGGGCTCGCCGGCGAGGGCGAGCAGCTTCTCCGCCGTCCGCCGGTTGCGCGAGGTCACCGTCGTGCCGGCCCCCTTGTCGGCCGTCAGTGGCGCGTGCGGGGAGGCGAGCACGCCGTCGGGGCACCAGATGTGCAGCCAGCGGGCACCGACCGCGAGGTCACCGCCGGCCACCTCGGCCACGAACCGCTTCGGGTCCGGCGGTTCGGCGCAGAAGACCAGGAGCAGCCTGCTGTCGTCCTCGCCGGCCCGCCCGAGTGGGTCCTCCCCGACCGCGGCCGCCAGCTCCCCGACGCGCAGCAGCACCACGGGTGACCGGACGCCCAGCCGCTGCGCCAGTGTGGCGGACAGGGCATCAGGGTCCGGAGGCTCCGGCGCGGTGAACACCGCGTTGCCGGAGTTCAGCAGCGTGCGCACGTCGGCGTACCCGAGGTCGGTCAGCAGTGCCCGCAGGTCGGCCATCGCGAGGCGGTTGGCCGTGCCGACGTTGACGCCGCGGAGCAGGGCGACCCAGGTGTCCACAGGCGGCAGGATGGCACCGTGCCGCTGCCCGAGGACGTCGACGACTGGATCACCGTGCCCGACGTGGCCGAGCTGCTCGGGGTGAGCGTGACCGACGTGCGCCAGCTGGTCCGGGACGGCCGGCTGATCGCGGTCCGGGCGGCGCCGGGCGAGCCGCTGCGCATCCCGGCGGCGTTCGTGCAGGACGGGCAGGTCACCAAGCACCTCGCCGGGGTGCTGACGCTGCTGCACGACGGCGGCTACGACGACGACGCGTCGCTGCGCTGGCTGTTCCGCGCCGACGAGTCGCTGCCGGGCAGCCCCGTCGACGCGCTGCGCGCGGACCGCGGCACCGAGGTCAAGCGCCGGGCCCAGGCGGCGGCGTTCTAATCCCGGGCCGGCCGGGCCCGCCGGCCGCCGGTCTCGGTGAAGAACTGCGCAGCAGCCACCTGCACCGCCAGCGACCACGTCGGGTAGGCGTGGGTGGTCTGTGCCAGCCGGCCGGTGAACATCCCGGTCCGCATCGCCAGCGCCGCCTCGTGCACCAGCTCGCCGCCGCGGCTGGCGACCACGGTGGCGCCGAGCACCCGGCCGCCGAACGCGCCGCGGGTCACCCGGCGCGGACCGGCGATCAGCTTGACGAACCCCTCGGTCTCGCCGGCGGCGATCGCCCGGTCCACCTCGGTCATGGGCAGCCAGGCAACCCGGGCACCGAGCGGGGCGGCCTGCGCCTCGGTCAGTCCGACCCGACCCACCTCGGGCGAGGTGAACGTGACCCACGGGACGGCCCGGGCGGAGAACGATCGCAGCGGGACCGGCGACAATGCGTTGGCCGCCGCCACCCGCCCCATCTGGTCGGCAGCGTGGGTGAACGGGAGCAGGCCGGTCACGTCGCCGGCGGCGTACACCCCCTTGGCCGTGGTCGCCAGCCGATTGTCGACGCGGACGCACCCGCGGTCGTCGAGCCCGATTCCCGCTGCGGCACAGCCCAGATCGTCGGTCCGCGCCCGCCGTCCGGTCGCCACCAGGATGTGCGTCGCCGACACCTCGGACCGGTCGGACAGCGCGGCGGCGGACCCGCCCTCATCGGGGCGCACCTGCAGCACCGAGGTCGCCAGGCGTACGTCGACGCTGTCGCGGCGAAGCGCGGCTGCCACCACCTCGCCGACCTCCGGCTCCTCCTTCGCCAGCAGCCGTCGGCCGCTCTCCACCAGCGTCACCCGGGTGCCGAGGCGCGCGAGGGCCTGCGCCAGCTCGCAGCCAACCGGTCCGGCGCCGAGGACGAGCAGCGAGGCGGGGGCCGCGGGCAGGTCGAAGACCGTCTCGTTGGTCAGCGGCCCGGCTGCGTCGAGGCCCGGGACGTCCGGGACGACCGGCCGCGACCCGGTGGCGACCACCATCCGGCGCGCCCGCAGCGTCATGGCGCCGGCCAGCACCGCCCCTGGCGCGAGGAAGCGCGCCCGCTCCTCCACCACCGTGATGCCCTCACGTCGCAGCACGGCTGCGTCCTCCCCGGCCGCGATCTGCGCGACGGTGGCACGCACCCGGGCGAACGCCGCGGTGCCGGACATCCCCTGCGCTGCAGCCTCTATCAGCGTCTTGCTGGGCACGCAGCCGGTGAAGGTGCAGTCACCGCCGACCGGGCCGTCCTGCACCAGGGCGACCGAGCGGCCCCGGTGCCGCGCCTGCCGGGCGGCGGTCATCCCGCCGGTGCCGCCGCCGACGACGACCAGGTCGTAGTCCTCGCTCACAGGGCATCCACGCCCCCCATCATGATGTCCCTGCACGCCGGCCGCCGATGCCGGCCTGCCGTGCTGGGAGGCCACCGATGATCCGGCTCGTGACCGACTCCGGCAGCCAGCTGACCCCGGAGCTGCGGGAGCGCTACGCCGTCGAGGTGGTGCCGCTGTCGGTGACGGTCGACGACGTGAGCCTGCTGGAGAATGTGGAGATCGACGCCGAGGGCATCGCCGCCGCGCTGCGCCGGGATGCCGCCGTCCGGTCCGCCACCCCGCCGCCGGGGCGGTTCCTGGCGGCGTACGCCCGGGCCGAAGCCGGTGGGGCGACGCAGGTCCTGTCGGTGCACTCCGGCGGCGCCGCCTCGGGTACGGCGAACAGCGCGCGCGTCGCCGCCGGGAGCGCGCCGCTGCCCGTGCTCGTGGTGGACACCGGCACGGCGTCGTTCCCGGTGGCGCTGTGCGTGTGGGCCGCTGGCGAGGTGCTGGCTGCCGGTGGCACGGTCGAGGACGCCGCCGGCGCGGCCGGCGCGGTCGCCGCCGAGGTCGACAACGTCTTCGTCGTCGGGACCCCGGCGCTGGCGCGCCGCGGCGGCCGGCTCGCCCCCGCCGAGGGCGCTCCGGGGGTGCCCGTCCTCGCGTTGCACGAGGGGGCCATGCGGGCCGTCGGCAGCGTCTCCGACGTCGGGGCGGCCGTCGCGGCGATGACCGACTACGTCGTCGCGGCGGCCGGCGGCCGGCGGCTGCGGGTCGGGGTCGGCGACCTCGGTGCCGGCGACCTCGCCGACGAGCTCGAGGCGGCGCTGCGGGAGCGGGTCGAGGTCGAGCGGCTGGTGCGCTATGTCGTGGGCCCCTCGGTGGCCGTGCACACCGGCCTGGGCACGGTGGGATGCGTCTTCCACCCGGTCAGCCCGATCAGCCCGGCAGGCGGGCCGCGGCCGCGGTGAGCCGCCGGAGCCGGGGGAGCTCGGTCACGTCGTCGACCAGCGCGGTGGCGCTCGGCGGCACGACGTCGGCGAGCAGCCGCCCGACCGGCCGGTCGGTCCGCGACTGGGCCGCGGCACCCGCCGCGACCAGCCGCGCGACCGCGGACAGGTAGGGCCCGCGACCGTGCCGGGGCTCCCGGTGGCCGACGGCGGCCAGGCCGGGGGAGACCGGTGACCAGGCCCCGCCGACCAGGCTCAGCGGGGTCTCGCCGTACCGGTCGGCCGAGCCGTCCAGCAGCTCCCGGGCGACCGGCAGGGTGTAGTCGTAGCCGGTGGCCCACACCACGCTGTCCACGGTCTGGCAGCTGCCGTCGGCGAACTGCGCGTCCGCCCCGTCGAGGCGGGTCAGCGCCGGGCGCACCCGCACGGCCCCTCGCGACACCAGCGGCAGCAGCGCGGAGTGCACGACGGGGGACTCCGACAGCAGCAGGTGCCGGGGTTCGGCGAGGGTGCCGTGCCGCCAGTAGGCACTCGCGGCCCGCACCGCAGCGTCCATCACCACGCGGGACGCCAGGTCCGGCACCCAGCCGGGGCGCCGCAGCCGCACGACCGGCTGGCCCAGCACGCGTTTGGGCACCACGTGGCGCGCCCGGCCGACGGCCATGGTGACCTGCCGGCCGGCCTTGACGCAGTCCTGGGCGACGTCGGCGCCGGAGTTGCCGAGGCCGACCACCAGGACCCGTTCCCCGAGCCCCTCCGGGCCGCGGTAGGCCGAGGTGTGCAGGGTCGGCACGCCGGCGACGCCGGGCACGACCGGGATCCGCGGCGCGCTGAACAGCCCGGTGGCGAGCACCACCCCGTCGTATCCGTTCCCGTCGACCAGCCAGCCCTGCTCCCCGGGCCGGACGCAGGTCACGGTCTGCTGGCGCAGCCGGTCCAGGACGCCGCTGCGCTCCGCGACGTCCTGCAGGTAGGCGAGCAGCTCCGGGCCGGTCGGGAACAGCCCGCCGGCGGCCATCGGCCACCCGTCGTAGGCCGTGACGTCGCGGCTGGTGATCAGTCGCACCGAGGGGTAGGTGGCGTCCACCCAGAGGCCGCCGACCTCGGCCCGGGAGTCCAGCACGTCCACCTCGAGGCCGCGCTCGAGCATGGCTGCCGCCACCGCGACACCGGCGTAGCCGGCCCCCACGACAGCCCAGCTCACGGCGTCCCGGCGGCCCGGCCGAAGGTCGCCAGCATTTCCGCCGGCAGCTCGGGCAGCCCCACCGACGCCGCGGTCTCCTCCACCGTCATCGCGTAGTAGGCCGCCGTCGCCTCCGCGCAGACCTTCCCGTCCTCCCGGTGGATGCTGCCCTCGACCTGCAGCGTCCGGCCGTCGGCGGCAAGCTCGGAGCAGGTGGCCCGCAGCGAGTGCTGCCGGCCGACCAGCACCGGCCGGCGGAAGCGGGAGGTGAACTCCGTGGTCACAGCGAACCGGTGGCGCAGGGCGATCGTCGCCCAGGCCATCCCCTCGTCCAGCACGGTCATCACGACGCCGCCGTGGACGAACGCCGGGGCACCGGAGAACTCCGCGCCGAGCGTGAACACCGCCTCCACGGCGCCGCCGACCTGTTCGTAGGGCACGTGCAGCCCGTGCGGACTGTCCGGCCCGCAGGCGAAGCACGACCGCCCGATCGACAGCGACCCCGGCAGCGGCACCCGCGCGTCGTCGGCCACCTTGCCAGCGTAGGCAAGCGGGGCGTCCCCGGCGCGCCAGGCTGGCCGGGCGTGCCAGGCTGGCCGGGTGAGCTGGCGCGGTGGTGCCGGCGCCGTGGTCGCGGGGTACCTGCTGGGGACCGTCCCCAGCGCCGACGTCGCCGGCCGGCTGGCCGGCACCAGCGTGCGCTCGGGGGGGACCGGCAACCCGGGCGCGTTCAACGTCGCGCTGGTGCTGGGGCGGCGCTACGCCGCGGCGGTCGGCGCCGTGGACATCACCAAGGGCTGGGCCGCCGGCGCCATCGGCCAGCGGGTCGGGCCGCGCACGGCCTGTGCAGCCGCCACGGCGGCCGTCGTCGGGCATGCCTTCCCGGTGTGGTCCGGGCTGCAGGGCGGCAAGGGCGTGGCGACCTCCTACGGCGCCGTGCTCGGCGTCTTCCCGGCGTATGCCGTGCCCGACCTGGTGGTGGCCGCCGCCGCGGCCCGGCTGACCGACAGCGCCCGCCGCGCGAACGACGTGTCGAGCGCGGTCTGGTGCGGCGCGGCGCTGCTGTGGTGGTGGCGGCGCTGGCCGAACCTGTGGGGTCCCGAGCCGACCGCCGCCTTGCCGCTCTCGGCGATCGTCACCAGCGCCCTGATCGCCTGGCGCTTCCGCGCCGGCTGAGAACTCAGTGGCCGGCGGTGATCCCACCGTCGACGACCAGCGTCTCCCCGGTGATCCAGGACGCGGCGTCGGACAGCAGAAAGGCTGCGGCTGCTGCGGTGTCGGCGGGCACCCCGAGCCGTTTCATCGGGTACGCCGCGGCGACGCCCTCCTCGTCGTGCTCGAACAGGGCCCTGGCGAAGCGGGTCTTCACCACAGCAGGCGCGATGGCGTTGACGCGCACGGTCGGGCCGAGCTCCACCGCGAGCTGCCGGGTGAGGTGGATGAGCGCGGCCTTGCTGGCGTTGTAGGCGCCGATGGGGGCGCCGGCGCGGAGCCCGCCGACGCTGGCGACGCCGAGCACCGCACCGCCGTTGGCCTGCATGTGCGCCCGCCAGGCCTGCTGCAGCCACCCCAGGGTGGCGGTGACGTTGACCTCGAAGATCTTGCGGACGGCGTCGAGCGGCGCGTCGACCAGCGGCCCGTAGTGAGGGTTCACGGCGGCGTTGTTGACGAGCAGGTCCAGGGATCCGAAGCGCCGCACCGCCTGCGCCACCGCGTCGGCTTGGTGCTCCTCGTCGTCGCTGCTGCCCCGCACCCCGATGGCGGTCTCCGCGCCACCGAGCTGCTCGACGGCCACGGTCAGCTCGTCGGGCTTGCGGGCGGTGATGACCACCCGGGCCCCCCGGCGCACCAGCTCCTCGGCGATGCCCAGGCCGATGCCGCGCGTGCCGCCGGTGATCAGCGCGACCTTGCCGGCGAAGTCCGGCGCCACGGCGGCCGGCTGGCTCACGGCTGCTCCCCGCTGTCCCTGCGCACCAGCCGCAACCTCACCGGACCGCGGGCGCGAGCGGGGTCCACGACCGTCCCGCCCTGCAGCCACTCCACCTCGCCGCGCGCGGCCATCCGCCGGGCCGCCTCGCGCACCGGCTCCATCAGCGGCCGCCACTGCGACGGCGCGAGGACGCGGGCGACCTCCGACGGGCACGCCGTGGTCCCGGCGGTGCGCGTGCTCAGCAGCGCGCGGACGGCGGCCTCGGTCGGGTCGGCGCTGGCGGGGGGCACGCACCTAGTGTCGATCCGTGCAGGTGACAGTCAACGGCGAGGCGCGCTCGCTGCCCGAGGACTGTGACGTGCCGGCGCTGCTCGCCGGGCTGGGGCTGGGGCTGGGGTACGTCGTGGTCGAGCGCAACGGCACCGCGCTGACCCGGTCGGAGGCGGCCCTGACCGCGCTGGCGGAGGGCGACGTCGTGGAGCTCGTGCGCGCGGTGGCCGGCGGATGACGACCACACCCACGCCGAGGTCCGCGCCGACGCCCGTGGCCCGGCGGCTGGCCGACGCGCGGCTCTACCTGTGCACCGGCGCGCGGCGGGAGACCGGCGACCTGGCGCAGTTCCTCGACGCGGTGCTCGGTGGCGGCGTCGACCTGGTCCAGCTGCGGGAGAAGGGGATGGAGGCAGCGGAGGAGATCGCGATGACCGAGGTGGTCGCCGCCGCGGTGCGCCGGCACGGGGCGCTGCTGGCGACCAACGACCGGGCCGACGTCGCCCTCGCGGTGGGCGCGGACGTGCTCCACCTCGGCCAGGGCGACCTGCCCCCGCGGCACGCCCGCGCGGTCACCCCGGCGCTGATCGGGCGGTCGACGCACGACGAGGCGCAGGCAGCCGCCGCGGACACCGACCCGCTCGTGGCCTACTTCTGCACCGGGCCGGTGTGGGCGACGCCGACCAAGCCGGGGCGCCCGGCCGTCGGCCTGGGCCTGGTGCGGTGGGCCGCCGCGCACGCTCGCACGCCGTGGTTCGCCATCGGCGGCATCGAGTCCCCGGACCGGTGCCGCGAGGTGGTCGCCGCTGGTGCCTCCCGGGTCGTGGTCGTCCGCGCGCTGACCCAGGCGGCCGACCCGGGCGCCGCCGCCCGGGCGCTGCGACGGGCGCTGCCCCCGTGAGGCACCTGATCTACCTCGGGGTGCTCGCCTTCATCGTGCTCGGCACCTTGCCGCTCGAGCTGGTGCTGCGCCTGCGGGTCTACGCACGACTGCGCCGGCTGCTGCTGACCCTGCTGCCCGTCGTGCCCGTCTTCGTCGGCTGGGACCTCTACGCCATCTCGCGGCACCACTGGGACTACGACCCGCACCAGACCGTCGACGTGCTGCTGCCCGGGCGGCTGCCGGTGGAGGAGCTGTTGTTTTTCCTGGTGGTGCCGGTGGCGGGGATCCTCACCCTGGAGGCCGTGCGTGCGGTGCGGGGGTGGCGGACCGGGGACGAGCCGCCAGCCGGCTCGTGAGCTACACCGCGCTCGCCCTGGCGGGGGTGGGCCTGGCGGTGCTGCTCGACCTGGCCGTGCTCCGCACCAGAGTGCTGGGGCGCAAGGCGTTTTGGGCGGCCTACGCGATCATGTTCGGCTTCCAGGTGCTCACGAACGGCGTGCTCACCGGTCGCCACGTGGTGGTCTACGACGAGGCAGCCATCCTCGGGGTGCGCTTCGTGCACGCGCCGGTCGAGGACCTGCTCTTCGGCTTCTCCCTGGTGCTGCAGACGCTCGCGTGGTGGGTCTGGTGGGGCCGCCGGCTGAGCCGGTCGGCCGGTGGCGGCCCCCCACCTGGTCAGGCCCGCAGGTAGCCGATCAGCTCCGCGGCGCCGTAGCCAAGGACGGCCAGAACGATCAGGCCCAGGATCGACAACGCGATGATCATCGGGGTGCGGTTGCCGCTGACCGGCCCGTGGTTCGGCGTGCCGGGAGCGTCCCCGACCGCGCCGCTCATGGAGTCCTCGCTGGGAGGCGTGTCGCCGGGTCGGATCGAGCCGCCGTCCTCCAGTCCGACCGAGTCGGTGGCCGTCTCGGGCTCGCTCGGGAGGGTGGTCTTGCGAGTCTCGGCGCCCATGCGGGGGTTGTGCCCGGCGCCGGGGATGGCTAACGGGCCGCCTCAGAACTGGCCTCGCCGGCGCAGCGCGCGGGGCCGCCCGTCGGGGTCGTAGACGTGGTGGTACGCAGTCGTGGCCCACCGGGTCGTCATCGGCGACAGGGCCGGGTCGACCAGGGGTCGCAACCGGCCCGGTGGCCTGCGGCCGCTGCCACCCGGGCCACCGCCGTCGCGCCAGGCCTGCAAAGCGTCGGCCGAGCGGCGCAGCACACGGAACGCGGCGAGGGGGTCGACCAGACCGTCGTCGTCGTCCCGGTCCAGGTGCTCGCGCATCAGCTCCAGGCGCAGGTCTCTGGCGTAGCTGCGCGCCCCGTCACCCAGGCCGGCCGGGTCCCGGGGATGCCGTGGGTCACGGGTGTCGTCGAGCACCGCCGCGCTGAGCTCCGAGTCGTGGGTCCAGGACCTGCGGTTGAAGTTGTCCGAGCCGACGGTGGCCCAGGTGTCGTCGACGACGCAGATCTTGGCGTGCACGTAGACGGGGGTCCCGGCGGCATTCTCGATGCCGTAGACCGCCACCCGGTCGCCGCCGGCTGCGCGCAGGCGCGAGAGGGCCTGGTCGCGCCCGATCAGGTTGGGGGGCAACGAGAAGCGCCCGTCCTGGTCCGGGTGGTGGGGGAGCACGGCGATCACGTGCAGGTCCGGCTGCGAGCGCAGGGCCTCGACGAAGGTCGCGGCGACCTCGCTGGACCAGAGGTACTGGTCCTCGACGTAGACCAGGCACCTGGCCCTGCGCAGGGCCCTGGTGTAGCCGGCGGCGACGCTGCGCTCACCGGCTGGCGCGAACGGATATCCGCCGAGCCGTCGCGGGTAGGTGCGGAGCAGCTGGACCACGTGGGGGCCGACCGGGCCCGGGTCGGGCAGCTGGGCCGGGAGCGGGTCAGCGGTGCGGTCCTCGCGCCTGGCCCGCTCAGCCACCCATTGCAGCGGGTTGCGGGTGAGCGGCTGCGGGTCCTCCCAGCGCTCGCGGAACACGGTCTCCACGTCGCCGACGGCGGGGCCGCGCAGCGCGACCATGGCGTCGTGCCAGGGCGGCCGTGGGCCGTAGACGGCTGCCATCGGCTGCCGCTGGGCGTCCCCGCCGTGATCAGCGTCGTCGCGACGGCCGTGGCACAGGTCGATGCCGCCGACGAAGGCGACGTCGAGCTCCTGGCGGCCGGGATGGCGCAGCACCACGAACTTCTGGTGGTGCGAGCCGCCGGTGCGCACGCGCATGTCGAGCAGGCACTCGCCGCCCGCCGCCTCGATGTCCTCGCCCAGGTGGCGGTTCTCCGCGGCGCTGAAGGCGAGCTTGTCCAGATGCGAGCGCCAGACAAGCCCGCGGACGTCCACCCCCCGCGAGGCGGCGGCGCAGAGCAGGCCAGACACGGTGCTGTCCGGGTCGTCGGTCAGCAGCTCGTCGGGATCGCCCCGCCAGTCGGTGAACAGCAGCAGGTCACCCCGGCGCATGGCGTCGATGCGCTGCCGGAGCTCGGCGAAATAGCGCGCGCCGTGCACCAGCGGGGTGGCCCTGTTGCCCACCGACCAGGCCGTGCCAGCCGACCAGGCCGCGCCGTCCCGGTGCCTGCTGTCCAGCCGGGTGGCCGGGTTGCGCCGGTCGGCGGCGGACAGCAGCCACGCGGCGACGCTGCCGTCGGGGGCCGGTCCGCCCGGGCCGGTCACCCCTGCCGCGCGTGGATGGCGCGCGCGGCGAGCGGGAGTGCGACGCGCAGGCGGCGCGCCACGGGTACGCCGACCCGGCGGTCGAGCACCTGGTAGTCCGCCGCCTCGACCTCGTCGAGGATCCCGCCGTAGAGCCGCCAGGCGGCCTCGATGCAGGGTCGGCTGACCGGGTCCAGCAACCGGATGCCGTGCCAGGAGCTGCGGTAGAGCGCGCGGACGCGCTGCACCTCGTCGGCGAACAGCCGGCGGGCCCGCCCGTCCACCACCCCGGCCTGCAGCTGCTCGCGGGTCACGCCGAAGGCCGCCAGCCGGTCGAGCGGAAGATAGAGCCGGCCACGACGGAGATCCTCGCCCACGTCGCGCAGGAAGTTGCTCAGCTGAAAGGCGACGCCGAGCTCGGCGGCGTAGGTCTCGGCCTCGGCGCGCAGCCCCGGGACCGTCCCGAGCACCGGCACCATCTGCAGCCCGATCACCGCCGCGCTGCCGTGGACGTAGCCGGCGAGGTCGGCGTCGGTGGCGTAGGAGTCGACGGTCAGGTCCATTCGCATGCTGGCGAGGAAGTCCTCGAAGTGGCTCCGCGGGATGGCATGTCGCGCGCGGGTGTCCTGGATCGCCGGCAGCACGTCGCCGTCGGCAGGGTGCGTCGTCGCGCCGTCGAGGAAGGCATCGCCCCAGGTCGCGAGCTGCTCGGCCTTCTCCCCGTCGGTCAGCGTGCTGGCGAGGTCGTCGACGATCTCGTCGGCGTAGCGGGCGAAGCCGTAGAGCGCGTGCACGCTCGGGCGTCGGTCCGGCGGGAGCAGGCGGGTGGCGAGGAAGTAGGTGCGGCCGTGCCGCGCGTTCAGCGCGCGGCAGGCGGCGTAGCTGCCCCGCAGCACCGGGTCGCGGATTCCGGCGGTGTCGAGTTCCCGGCCACCGGCGTCCATCCGCTCATCCTCCCCTGCCTTGCCTCCTGGGCAGGTCAGCGCCAGGCACGGGAGCGGTAGGCCCTGTCGCGGCCGAGGATGCGCTCGGCCGCGAGCCGCCCGCTGATCAGCACCATCGGCACCCCGACGCCCGGCTGCGTGCCCGAGCCGGCAAACACGACCCCCTCCACCGACGGCGCGAGGTTCGCGGCGCGGAAGGGACCGGTCTGGAAGAAGGAATGGGCGGCGGCGAACGGCGCGCCCTGCTGCATCCCACGCCGACGCCAATCCTCCGGCGTGGTCACCGCCTCCACCTCGATCGCGTCCCCGAATCCCCTGTACCCCAGTCCCTCCAGCCGCGCCACGCACTCGTCGCGGTAGCGCGGGCCGACGACGTCCCAGTCGATCCCGGCGCTGGTGTTGGGGGTGGGGAACAGCACGTAGTACTCCTCCCGCCCGGCCGGGGCGAGCCCCGGGTCGGATCGGGTGGGATTGGTGACCAGCACCGACGGGTCGCTCATCAGCTGGCCGCGGTCGATGAGCTCGGCGAAGGTGGACCGCCAGGCGTTGCCGAAGTGGATGGTGTGGTGGGCCAGCTTGGAGTACGACGCGGTGGATCCGGCGAGCATGAGGTAGCACGAGGGGGAGTAGTCCTGGCGCGCCACCCGGCGAGGGATCGATCCCGGGGGCAGCAGCTCGCGGTAGGCGACCGGCAGGTCGGGGTTGAGCACGAAGACGTCGCCCGGCACCCGGGTGCCGTCACTGCAGATGGCCGCAACCGCCCGGCCGCCGACCACCTCGATGCGCTCGACCGTCGTGCCGTACCGGAACTGCACCCCGTGCTTGTCCGCCGCCCCGGCGAGCGCCCGCGGCAGTGCGTGCATCCCGCCGCGCGGGAAGTAGACGCCGGCGACGGAGTCCATGTAGGCGATGACGGCGTAGATCGCGAGCGCGTCGTACGGCGATAGCCCGGCGTACATGGACTGGAAGCTCAGCAGCCGTGACGTCCTGGGGTCCTTGAGGAACTGCCCGACCTTGGGGGCGAGCCGGCGGAAGCCCCCGAGGGCGACCAGCCGCGCGAGTGACGGGCGCACCAGGTCGAACGGCGAGTCGATGTTGCGGTCGATGAAGTCGCGCATCTCGTGCCGGTAGAGCTCGCTGACGAAGGCGACGTAACGCCGGTAGCCGGCCGCCTCCGCCGGTCCGCAGACCCTGCCGACCTCCTCGGCCATCGCGTCCACCGTCGGGAGCACGTCCAGGTGCTCGCCGTCGGGGTAGTAGGCGCGGTACAGCGGGTCGACGGGCACCAGGTCCAGCCAGTCACCGACCTCCTCCCCGACGCAGCCCAGGGCGTCGGCGATGAGGTCGGGCATGGTCAGCACGGTCGGCCCGGTGTCGAAGCGGTAGGTCCCGGTGGGTCCCTCGAGCTCGAGCAGGCCGTTGCGTCCCCCTGGCACCTCCTCGCGCTCCAGCACCGTGACCTCGCGGCCAGCACCGGCCAGCCGCAACGCTGCCGACAGGCCGGCGAGGCCGGCCCCGACGACGACCACCCGGTCGGTGGGTCCGCTGACCGTGCGCATGCCCCGACGCTAGGTGCCGGAGGCCCGCACCGCCTGCGGGCGCTCGCGGCGCAGCCGCTTCGCGACGTACATCGCCTCGTCGGCGCGCGCGATCAGCAGCTCCGGGTCGCGCTCCCCAACAGCGGAGAGCACCGACCCGACGGACAGGCCGACCCGGGTGTCGCGCCCCCGCTCCCGGAGCGGTGCCTCCACGGCCGCCCGGAGGCGCTGCTCGACGTCGCGGAGCATCGGCGCGGTCACCGGCGGGTCGAGCACGACGAGGAACTCGTCGCCACCGAGCCGGGAGACGGTGTCGCTCGGTCGCACGGCCGAGGTCAGTCGGGCGCCGACCACCTGCAGCACGACGTCGCCGAGGAGGTGGCCGTGACGGTCGTTGACGGCCTTGAACCCGTCCAGGTCGAGGAAGAGCACGCCGATGTGTTCGCTCTGCCGGGCGGCCCTGGCCAGCGCCAGGCGGATCCGGTCCAGGACGAGCACGCGGTTGGGGAGGCCGGTCAGCTGGTCGTGCAGGGCGCGGTGGGACAGCTCGCGCTCGACCCGGCGCCGGTCGCTGATGTCCTGCGTGTCCACGACGAACCATGCGGGCACACCGTCGGGGGCCCGGCACAACGTGACCCCTTGCAGCACCCAGACGTCCTGGCGCAGCTCCCGCTCGAACTGCCCGGTCTGCGGGCCGGCACCGGCGAGCATGCGCTGCAGCTGGTCAGGTTCGACGGTGAAGGCCTGGCCGATGAGGTCCTCCGCCGCGGAGCCGGCCAGCGCGGCGTAGGCGGGGTTGACGCGCAGGAACAGGCCCTGGAGGTCAACGATCGCCAGCCCCACCCGCGCGGACTCGAAGGTCTCCTCGAAGGGGTCGGTGGCGAGGAGCGCATCGATCGACGCCCGCACGTTGCCCTGGCCCACGCCCGCCCTCCGCTGTCCCGGCGGCCACCGCCTCCGCCAGACTCGCCTGCCCGCGCCCGACCCGCCTCCCACCCTGCGCGCGCCCGCCTCTCGGACGAACCGCCACCGGACGGCGTTCCCCCCGGCACCGCACCTCAGACCCTGCGGCGGGTGGCGGCGGCGGCGAGATCTCCCAGTGCCTCCCGAGCCTCCTCCTCGACGGGTGCGCCGGCCAGCGCCGTCAGGGCAGCGTCGGTGCGCTCGTCGACCAGCGCCTCCACCCGGTCCAGCGCGCCGGTGTCGACCAGCACCGACCGCAGGTCGTCGACCCCGTCCACGTCCAGCGCCGGGTCGCCGAGCAGCCGGCGTACCACCGAGGCCTGCGCCGGGGTGGCGACGTCGAGTGCTGCCGCGACGAGGACAGTGCGCTTGCCCTCCCGAAGGTCGTCGCCAGCGGGCTTGCCGGTCTCGGCCGGGTCGCCGAAGACCCCGAGGACGTCGTCGCGCAGCTGGAAGGCCTCACCGAGGGGCAGGCCGTAGGAGGAGTACGCCGAGACCAGCGCGGGCGCGGCCCCGGCGAGGGCCGCACCGAGGTGCAGCGGCCGCTCGATGGTGTATTTCGCGCTCTTGTACCGCGCCACCCGCATCGCCCGCTCGACCGGGCCGCCGCCGGGGTCGGAGCCCTCGACCTGCTCCAGCAGGTCGAGGTACTGCCCCGCCATCACCTCGGTGCGCATCAGGTCGTGCACCGGGCGCGCGCGCCGCAGCGCCGGCTCGGGCAGGCCGCAGGTGTCCAGCAGCCGGTCGCCCCAGATGAGGCACATGTCACCGAGCAGCACGGCCGCCGCTGTGCCGAACGCGTCGGGATCCCCCTGCCACGATCGGTCCCGGTGCATCGCCGCGAACCGGCGGTGCATCGAGGGCTGGCCGCGGCGGGTGTCGCTGCCGTCCATGACGTCGTCGTGGATGAGCGCGCAGGCCTGCAGCAGCTCCAGGCTTGCGGCCGCGGCGACGAGCTGGGCGCCGTCCGGGTGCCCGCCACCTCGCGCACCCCAGTAGGCGAACGCCGGTCGCAGCCGCTTGCCCCCGTCGAGGAGGAACGTCGACAGCGCCCCGCCGACCGCCGCCAGCTCGGGTGCCACGGCGGCGAGCACCGGCCCCTGCGCGTCGAGGAAACCCACCAGGGCGGTGTCGATGCGGCCCTTCAGAGCGGGAGCGGCCACGCAGGCGACCGTAGTCTGTCGTGGTGACCAGCGTCCTGCCGGTGGCGACCCCCGCGGGCGCCGGAGCGCCCTCGATCGCCGAGCTGCTGCGCGGGGGGGCGACCAGCTGGTCCTTCGAGTTCTTCCCGCCCAAGGGGCCGGCGGACGAGCCCGTGCTCTGGGACGCGCTGCGCCGGCTGGAGCGGCTGCGCCCGACGTTCGTGTCGGTGACCTACGGCGCCGGCGGGTCGACCAGCCGCGCCACCGTCGCCGTCACCGAGCGAATCGCGGCCGAGACCACGCTGACGCCGCTCGCGCACCTGACCGCGGTCGGCCACTCGCTGACCGAGCTGCGGCGACTGATCGGGTCCTACGCCGGGGTCGGCGTGCGCAACGTGCTGGCACTGCGCGGCGACCCGCCCGGGGACCCGCTGGGCGAGTGGGTGCGGCACCCGGAGGGCCTGCAGTACGCGACCGAGCTGGTCGAGCTGGTGCGTGAGCTGGGCGACTTCTGCGTGGGGGTCGCGGCGTTCCCGGACGTGCACCCACGGGCGCGGGACGCCGAGCATGACGCCGACGTGCTGGCGGCGAAGTTCGCCGCCGGCGCCGACTACGCCATCACGCAGATGTTCTTCGACCCGTCGGCCTACTTCCGGTTGCTCGACCGGCTGGCCATCCGGGGGGTCGACGCCCCGGTCATCCCGGGCGTCATGCCGGTGACCAACGTGCGGCAGGTGGAGCGCTTCGCCCAGCTGTCGGGAACGCCGTTCCCGGTGGCGGTGGCCGAGCGGCTGCACGCGGTCGAGGGCGACGCCGCGGCGGTGCGCGCGGTCGGTGTGGAGGTGGCGACCGAGCTGTGCTCGCTGCTGCTCGCCGGCGGCGCCCCCGGGGTGCACTTCATCACGCTGAACCGCTCGACGGCGACCGGCGAGATCTACGCCAACTTGACGGCCAACGTGACGGCTGACCTCACCGGCGGCCCGGCAGCTCAGTCGTCGTCCTCGTCCTCCGCCGCGTCGTAGACCTCGAACAGGCACAGCAGGAACTCGTCGCGGAACGGCTCGTAGCGCGCCAGCGAGAAGCCCCGGGTGTTGGCCTCGTCGACGACGCTGGCCAGCAGGCCCAGCTCGAGCTGGCCGTAGACGGGGGTGCACTTCACCCCGATCACGAGCTGGTCGCGGCCCTCGGTGAACAGGCCGTCCGGGTCGAAGGTGGCAAGGTCGTCTACGACGTAGGGCGTCTGCTGGGCCATGGAGGGACCGTAGCGGCACTCACGGGCGCTCGTCCCGGGACTAGCCTGCGCCGGTGCGGATCAGCCACCGCGTCACCACCCCGGCGGAGCCGGACGAGGTCTGGGCCGTCCTGGAGGACCCGAGCCGCTGGCCGGAGTGGGACCTGTTCTTGCGCCGTGTCGAGGGTGGCCGCGGGCGGATCCGGGAGGGCCAGCACCTCATGGTCACCGTCCGGGGCCTGCCGGTGCGGGTCCCCGTCGACGTGCGGATGGTCGCGACCGGGCGCCGGCTGGGTCTCACCGTGCACGCCGCCCCCGGGTTGCGCGAGCAGGTCGACCACGATGTGACGCGGCGCCCGCGCGGCGGCTCGCAGGTGCGCGTCAGCACCGTGCTGGAGGGACCCTTCGCCCCGCTCGCGGTGGTCCCGCTGTGGTGCGCGAGCGGCCTGAACACCTGGATGCTGGGCTGGCGCGCCACCCGCGAGCACCGTCGCGTGCACGGCACCCGCGGCAGCCGGCCCGGGGCCGCGTGACCGCTGGCGCTGTGGTGGTCGCCGTGGCGGCCGTGCTCCTGCTGGCCCTGGGGGTGCTGACCCGGCGCCCCCTTGCCCAGCCGGTGCCCGACCTCGACGGTTACTTCGCGCGCTGGCAGGAGCTGCACGGGGGCTACGACATGCGCACCGGCTCCCGGATCGCGCGCGGTTGGCTGACCGGCGTGTATGCCCTCTGCCGCCCGCTGGCCGGCGCCGGGGTGCAGCCGGACGTGGTGACCCTGGTCTCGGTCGAGGTGTGCGGGGTGGCCGCCGTGCTCGCCGCCGGATCCGGCCGGCTGCCGCTGCTGGCCGGCGTCGTCGTCACCCTCGGCGCCGCCCTGGACAACGCCGACGGCTGCGTGGCGGTGCTGACCGGCCGGGTCACCCGCTGGGGCTACCTGCTGGACAGCCTGGCGGACAGGGTGTCCGACGTCCTGGTGCTGCTCGCCCTGCGCGCGGCCGGTGGTTCCGGCGCAGTGTGCGTGGCGGCGGGGGGCGTGCTGTTCCTGCTGGAGTACCTCCGGGCCCGGGCGGTCGGAGCCGGCGTCGACGACGTCGGGGTGGTGAGCATCGGCGAGCGGCCCGGCCGGCTGATCGTGGCGATCTTCGCCCTGCTCGCGGCGGGGGTGCTGCCGGCGCACGCGGCCGACCTGGCGACGGTGGGTGCGGCGGCGACGCTGGGCCTGGCCGCGGTGGGGCTGCTGCAGGTCGGCACCGCCGTGCGTGCCCGGCTGCGCTGATCCGGCCTGACCCGGGTCAGGCGGGGCCGACGAGGCCGGCCACGATGCGTGCCGACAGCGTGACCAACGGCAGCCCGCCGCCGGGGTGCGCCGATCCGCCGACCAGGAAGAGCCCGGGCACCGGAGAACGGTTGGCCGGGCGGACGAACGCCGCGCGGGCGCCGTCGCTGCTGGTGCCGTAGATCGCCCCCCCGACGGCCCTGGTCGCCCGCTCCAGGTCTGCGGGGGAGCGGGTGCCGCGCCACACCACCCGGGAGCGCACGTCGAGCCCCCGCGCGGCGAGCAGGTCCAGCACCCGGTCGGCGTAGGCAGGGACGACTCCCGCTGCCTCCCAGTCCATCCCGCCCGCGGCTGCCGAGGGAGCGTGGCGTGGCGCGTTGACGAGCACGAACCAGCTCTCGTGCCCGGGGGGCGCGACCCCGGGGTCGCGGGGGGCGCTGACGTAGACCGCCGGGTCGGGCAGCGGCGTGGTGCCAGCGCGCAGGCCGTCGAACTCTGCCTCGTAGTCCGCCGGGAAGAGCACCTCGTGGTGTGCCAGGCCGGGGGTCGTGCCCCGCAGGGCGAGCAGGACCACGAAACCGGAGTACGAGGCCCGGGCGGTCACCCGGCGCGCGAGCCGGGTGGTCGCGCGCGACCGGGGGAGCAGGTCGCCGTACACATGGGCGGCGTCGGCGTTGGCGACGACGACGTCGGCGGCCAGCCGGGAGCCGTCGGCGAGCCGCACCCCGCCCACCCGCCCGCCCGCGGTCTCCACGGCCACCACCTCGGTGTCGGTGCGCAGGACGGCGCCGCGTTCCGCTGCGCGGTCCCGGATCGCCAGGCCGAGGCGGTGCAGGCCGCCGTCGACGTACCAGGCGCCGAAGCGCTGCTCCACGAACGGCACGACAGCGAGCGCGGCGGGTGCACGCCGCGGGTCGCTGCCGGTGTAGGTGGCGTAGCGGTCGAGCAGCATGCGCAGGTGCGGGTCGGGCAGCAGAGACGCGCCGAGCGAGCCGAGCGAGCGCCAGGGGGCGACCGTGCGCAGGTCGCGCAGCTGGCCCGGCAGCAGCTGCAGGAGCGCGCGCACCGACCCGAGCGGGGACTCTAGGAACGGCGCGTGGGTGGCATCCCAGATGCGCTCGGCGCGAGCCAGGAAATGCTTCCACTGCAGGCGCTGTACCGGGTCCAGGCCGTCGAGGAAGTCGGCCTCGGTGGTCGCTGTCGGCAGCACCGCGCCGTCGGCGAAGCTGGCCCTCGGCAACGTGGTGCGGCGCAGCGGGAGCACGCTGTCCAGGCTGTCGCCCGTGTCACGGAACAGGTCGCGGAAGACCTGGGGCATGGTCACCAGCGACGGCCCGGTGTCGAAGCCGAAGGCCCCGGCGGCCCCGTCGTGCACCACCCGGCCGAGCTTGCCGCCGACCTCGGGTGCCTGCTCGCAGACCGTGACGTGGTGGCCGAGGGCGGCGAGCCGGGCGGCCGCCGCGAGACCGCCGACGCCAGCGCCGACCACGACGACGCGGCTCAGGGCGCGGCCACCCGAGTGTCCGGCTCGAGGAAGATCAACCGGGCGATGGGAACGGCGGCGCGCATGCGCTGCTCGATCGCGTCGATCGCGCGGGCGAGCTCGCGGTAGGGCAGCGCCGGGTCGAGCTCGATCTTGGCTGCCACCAGGAGGTCTTCCGGGCCGAGCTGGAGCGTGCGCAGGTCGATCAGGCCGCGCACGTCGGGGGCGGTCGCGATGGCCTGGCGCAGAGTGGCGACCACCTCGTCCTCCGCCGCCTCGCCGATCAGCAGGCTCTTGGTCTCCACCGCCAGCACGGAGGCGATCCCCAGCAGCAGCAGACCGATCGCGATGCTGCCCACGGCGTCGAAGCGGGCGTTCCCGGTGGCCTCGGCGAGCCCGAGGCCCGCGATCGCCAGCACCAGGCCGATGAGCGCGCCGACGTCTTCCAGCAGCACGACGGGCAGTTCCGGCACCTTGGTACGCCGCACGAACTGCGGCCACGACTGCCCGGGGCGGCGCACGTGCGACGCCTCCCGCACCGCCGTGCGCAGCGACAGCGACTCCAGCACGATGGCGATGCCGAGGACGACGAAACCGACTACGGGGTCGGACAACTCGCCGGGGTGCAGCACTTTGTGCACGCCCTCGTAGACGGCGAATAGACCACCCACCGAGAAAAGGACCAGTGCCACGACAAAGGCCCAGAAGTACCGCTCGCGCGCATGGCCGAAGGGGTGCTGCTCGTCGGGCGGCCGGGTGGACCGGCGGCCGCCGAGCAGGAGCAGCCCCTGGTTGCCGGTGTCGGCCAGGGAATGGATCGACTCGGCCAGCATGGAACTCGCGCCGGTCAGCAGGAAGGCGGCGAACTTTGCCACGGCGATCCCGAGGTTCGCCGCGAAGGCGGCCAGGATCGCCCTGGTGCTGCCGCCCGCTGACATGGGCCGAGGCTAGGTCAGCGGTGTTGCGGCACCACCGCGCGGCCGCGCCAGGCGAGCGTGCCGGCCCGGTGGCCGTGCCACGATCGTGCGGTGAGCCAGCCCAGCAGGAGCACCGACACCGGGTGCGCCAGAGCGTCCGGCAGCGCCCGACCCCCGGTGCGGCGCGCGGTGACGAGCCGTCCCGCGACGCCGGCCGCGTATCCGGCCAGGCCGGCCCGCCGGGTGGCCGGGTGCACGGTGGCCAGTGGCGGCGCGACGTAGAGCAGCGCCTGCAGCCCCACGACGGCCGCCGCCCCCCAGGGCGAGCCGACGGCCGCCCACAGGCTCTTCGCGTAGCCGTCCCGCAGCGTCGGCCACCCGTCGTACATCCGGCACGACGCCAGACCGGTGCCGTCCGTGATGCCCCCGCTCCCCCCGCTCGCCTTGACCGCGCGCATCAGCGCGACGTCCTCCAGCACGCTGGCCCGCACGGCCGCGTGCCCGCCGGCCCGGTCGTAGGCGGCGCGGTCGACGAGCAGGAGCTGGCCGTTGGCGGCGGCCAGCGAGGGCCGCCGGCTGCGCTCGGCGACGCGCAGCGGCAGGAAGCTCAGCCAGGACCACTGCAGCAGCGGCTGCACGAGCCGCTCGGCGGGGGAGCTGGCAATCTGGCGCGGGTACGGCGAGACGAGCTGCAACGCGGCCTCCCGCAGGGTTGCGGCGGCGCGGAGCACGGCGTCGGGGGCGAGCAGCACGTCGGCGTCGAGGAAGGCGAGCAGCGTGCTGGCGGGGTCGGCGGCGGCGGCCAGCTGGGCGCAGGCGTACGGCTTGCCCAGCCAGCCGGCGGGCAGCCGCGCGCCGGTCAGCAGCCGCACCCGCGGGTGGCTGCCGATCCGCGCGCGCACCACGGCTGACGTGTCGTCAGTCGAGCCGTCGTCGAGGACCACCAGCTCGGCGCGGTCCCCGCACACCTCGAGCACGCGCAGCAGCGCGTCCAGACAGGGCCCCACCCTGGCGGCCTCGTCGCGCAGCGGCAGCAGCAGGGACACGGTGTCGCGCAGCGGGTCCGGCCGACCCGCCGGGCGCAGCGGGTTCACCGCGGCGTGCGCGGCCAGCGCGGCGGCCCCCGCGGCGGCGGTCCACACCAGCGCGACCGCTGCGGAGCTGGCGCGCTGGGGCGCGTCAGCTCCGCAGGGGCCGCCGAGGGTTGCCGCACCCGCGCACCGGCGCAGCGTCACGGCGCCAGCAGCCGCCGGGCGAGCGGGGCAGCGACGGTGCCCATCGCGAGGCCACCGGCCAGGGCCACCCCGGGTCGGCCGAAGAAGGCGAGACTGGCGAGCACCGAGGAGGCATAGGTCCACAGCCAGAGCGCGAGGGGCACCGCGTCGTCGCCCGGGCCGACCCGGGCGCCCGGGAGCAGCCGGTCGAGCAGTGCGGTGAGCAGACTGCCCACGAGCAGCCAGCCGACGGCGTTGGACAGCGGGATCCCGTTCAGGGCCGGCCAACCCCCGGTGCCGCCCGCCCAGGTCCAGTGCCCGGCGTCGACCATCTGCGGGTCGAGGAACAGGTCCCACGAGGCCAGCGCGACGCCCCCGAGCAGGGCCCGCCCGAGCCGTGCGCCGGCGGCGGGCAGGAGCAGCCGGACGACGACCAGCGTCGGCCAGGCCATCATCACCCAGGCCAGCGGGATGACCAGCGGCACCCCGGCCAGCCGCGGACCGAGGGCTGCCGTGTAGCGGTACGCGCCGAACGGCACGCCCGTCTGCACTCCCACCGCCTCCGCGGCGAAGCCGGTCCCGGCCGCGACCACCAGCAGGGCGACGCCGGCCCGAGCCCCTCGCGTCGCCGCGCAGTGGGTCGTGCTCGCCGCCGCGAACAGCAGCACGGTCAGCACCGTCAGCGGGTGCGTCGTGGCGCCGTCGACCAGCGGGTAGCTGACCTCGGCGAGCACCGTCGCCGCGGCGAGGAGCGCGGGCAGCCGGAGCCGCGACACCTGCTGTCGCGCAGAGACACGCGCAGAGACAGTGGTCACCGCAGGTTCACGGCCGCAGGACGGCCGCGGTGGCGGCGACCGCCCGTCGTACGCCGCTCGTGAGGGCGACCCGGCGCCGCCCCACGCCGGACGCCGAATCGGCCAGCAGCACCCGTGCCGCCGACCGGCCGCTGGCACCGAAGACCCCTCCGCCCGGATGGGTCGAGGCGCCGGTGAGATAGAGCCCCTCGAGCGGCCCGCGGTAACCCGCCAGCTCCGGCAGCGGCCGGAAGGCGAACATCGCGTCGAGGCTCATCTCCACGTGCATCACGTTGCCACGCAGCAGGCCCAGCTCTCGCTCGAGGTCCAGCGGCGTCTGCACGTGCACCTGCTCGACGGTCGAGGCGAAGCCGGGCGCCGCCCGGTCCAGCGCCGCGATCAGCTTGTCGCCCTCGCGAACCGCGATGTCGTCCCACCGCTCGCCGGTCGACAGTGTGTGCGGGTGCCACTGGCCCCAGACGGTGACGTTGTGCCGGCCCGGTGGCGCGATGCTCGGGTCCAGGTGGCTGAAGGTCATCGCCAGCGCGGCCGGGTCCGCCGGCGGGCGGCCGGCGGAGAAGTCAGCGTGGGCAGCGCGCAGCTGCTGGCGCGAGCTAGCGAGCAGCTGCAGGCCGGTGCAGGAATCGGCTGCGGCGCCGGGGTACTTGGGCAGTCCGGTGGTCCCCAGCCGCACCGCCATCCCGATGCCGTTGCCCACCCGCACGTGGGCATGGGCCCGCTCCAGCAGCCCGGGGGGCAGGCCGTCGCGGGCCAGCTGGAGGGTCGTGAGGACGTGGCAGCCGGCCAGCACCGCGCGCGCTGCGACGTGCTCGCCGCTCGCGGTGCGGACGCCGGTGGCGCGGCCGCCGCCGCTGGTGATGCTGGCGGCGCCGTCGCCCAGTCGCAGGCTGCCTCCACTGCGCCGCAGGCGCTCGGCGAGCGCCGCCGACAACGCCCCGCTGCCGCCGACCGCGCGCCCCGGGGGGATGTCGTGCAGCAGCGTGTTCCACGCGACCAGCTCGGCCGTGGCGACCTCGCTGGTGGGCGGTCCGCTCTGCGCGCCCAGCCACGCGAGCGCCGTCCGCAAGCGCTCGTCGCTGAAGGTCGCGTCCAGCAGTGCGTCACCGGTGCACAGGAACTCGTGGGCCAGCGCCGCCCCGCCCAGCCCGCTGCCGCGCCCGACGCCCATCAGGGCACGCCCGAGGGACCGCCCCGTCGGCGGCTCGTCGAAGGCGCGAAACAGCCTGCGGTTGCGGGGCGCCCAGGTCGCGACGAAGCCGGCGTAGGCATCGGCGTCCCGGCTGCCGCAGACGGCTTCGATGGATGCGCAGGTCTGCTCCACCGACGAGCGGAAGGTGATACCGCCGCCGGGGGCTCCGTGGATCGGCGTGAACCCCCAGGGGTCGATGTCGAGGTAGCGCAACCCCGTCTCGTGCAGCGCCAGCTCCTCCGGGATCCCGGTGTGGCGCACCATGATGTGCGCGCTGGAGCCGCGGTCGACGGCGTATCCCGGCCAGCGCTCGACGGTCGACACAGCGCCCCCGACCACCGTGTCGCGCTCGACCACTTCCACGTCGAGACCGGCGGCGGCGAGGTAGCAGGCCGCGACGAGGGCGTTGTGGCCCGCGCCGACGACGACGACATCGCGCACGTTCGGACCCTATGTGGCCGGCGTGTCGCCGACCCGCCGGACGACGCGGCCGTGCTTGCCGCGCCGTCAGCGCAGCCGCTTGCCGAGTACGGCGTAACGGGTGCTGCCGCCCGGGAAGCAGAACCCCTCGAGCAGCGGAATGAACCCCTCGGCCGCGTAGAGGTGGCGGGCCGGTAGGCCCGGGTCGTCCAGTGCCGACAGGGCCGCGGTCGCGGCGGTGGTGCGCGCCAGGAGCGCGCGCAGCAGGCCGCGACCGAGGCCGCGTCCCTGCGCCTCCGGCAGCACGTGCAGCTCGACCACCTCCAGCACGTCGCTCAGCCAGGCCACCGCGTCGACCGGGCTCAGCGCTGCGCCCACCACGTCGTGCCACCACACGCCGCGCCGCCCCGGCACGCCGTACGTGATGCCCACCATTCGGTCCGCCTCGTCCAGGGCCGCGACCACGTCGACGTCGCCACGGGTGAGGTGGTTGGCGACGTGGGCGCGGCGCTCGGCCGTCGCCCGCTCCGGGTTCGCCTCGTAGAGCTCCAGGAACGCCCGGCGGTACACAGTCATCACCTCGTCCAGCCGCTGCCGGGCCTGCGCCCCGGTGAGTCGCTCGAGGCGCACCGTCCCCACCGGACCGCCGGCGCCGCTCGGCACCGTCACAGCGGCGACACCCCGTCCAGGGTGCCGGTCACCGAGCGCACGGCGAAGCGGGCGAACAGCTCTTCGGCGTACCACCCCTCCGATCGGGTGCGCGCAACGACGGCGGCGTGCGGCTCCCCGTCGTAGGCGAAGCGCTTCAGTGCTGCCGCGGACTCCCAGACGCTGACCGTCCCCTGCAGGCCGACGGGCGCCTCGCCGACCCCGATCGCGGCGCGCAGCCCGGGGGCGCCCTGCAGGTCGGCCGAGACGGGGGGTACGGCGCGCCAGAAGCCCCGTGCCCTGGCCGGGACGAGCCGCGCGCGGGTGAGCGCGACGACCGGCTGGGTGGGGCCGGTACGGCGGGGGCGCGGGCGGCCGAACGGCGTGCGCCCCGACCAGCTGCCGTGCGCGGCCAGCGGCTCGAGGTCCAGGCGGCAGGTCTCGGTGGCGATCCGGCCCCATGCGGCGACGACCGGGGACCCGGCGCAGAAACGCCGCGCGGAGCCGGCGTCGGCCCAGGTGCACAGCAGGGCCCAGCGGGTCGGATCGGCGTCGCGGACGGTGAACGTGCGGCCGTCGCCGGTGCCCAGGCTCTTGGCGAAGCGCAGGCCAGGGGTGCTGGCGAGGTGCCTGCGGTCCAGCGCCATCCTGGCGACGGCCGCCGGCACGGCGCGCCGGGGAACGCGCCACACATGCAACGTGACCACCTCGGGGACGGGCTCCACATCGGCGAACCTACGGGGGCCCGCGTGCTACGTCGTCGAGCCGGCTCGGCTTTCCCTCGTGGGGCTGGTTCCGGGTATTGGCTGCCAAGACCGACGCGGCTGGCTAGCGTCGCCCGCGTCGCCCGCGTCGGCCGCCAGGTCCGGTGCCGCACGCCCAGGCTCCTGGGCTCACGGAAAGGATGTCGACATGCCAGCATCGCGCAGGATCGCCGCCAGCGTTGTCGTCCTGCTTGTCGCCGGCATGAGCGGCGCGACCGGCGTCGGCACCGCCTCGGCCGCCCCGTCCTACACCGCCGCGACCACGTCGGTGCGTCCCGCGGCGGCGGCGTTCTGCCGCGCCGACAAGGCCTATCGCGCGGACCTCGCGGCCATCGACAAGGCCAGCAGCCGCAGACTCCTCTACGCGGACCTGCTGAAGATCAGCAAGGACCTGCTGGCGATCCGCAGGGTCGAGCGGTACAGGGTCGAGCAGGCGCGGGAGAAGAAGCTGGGCGACTTCTACGGTCACCTCGTGCATGTCGGCGGTGCCCTCACCGAGGACCAGATCCTGGCCAGGCTCCGCGGGCAGAAGGCGCTGATCAAGGTCACCAACACGCACCTCGGCGCGGCGTACACCTACAACTGCGTCTGACCGGCGGGCGGCACGAACAGGCCGCGCCGGCCGCGGGCGACGGGCGCCGGGTGACGGGTGACGGGTCAGCAGCCGCGTTCGGTGACGAGTGCCTTGGCCCAGCCGGCCAGCTGATACGCCGATGCCGTCAGCACCCCCGAGCCGCTCCCGACCAGGCTGAACCCCACCATCACGTCGTTCTGTGGCCGCTCGCAGCGGCGCACGCGCAGCCACGCCCGGTTGGCCTGGTCAGTGGTGCTGACGACGACCACGTGGTGCCAGCCGCGGCTCCTGGCGAGGTCGATCAACCCGCGCGCCTCACCCTGGGTGGTGAAGGGCACCGGGTCCAGGCATTCGACAGCTACGCCGGGCACGGCGGGCAGCCGTCCCACCGGCACGTAGGCACCGCGGACCGGCTCGCCGAGGTGGCGGCAGCCGCCGTCGAGCACGCCGGCGGATAGGACCAGCACCGGCGCGGTGCCGGCCCGCGTGAGGGCCAGCCCCCTGTCCAGGCGGGCGCCGTTCCCGCCGAGCACGACGACGGCATCGGCACGCGTGGGGGCTGGCGGCACCCGAACCCACCAGACGAGGACGACGGCGGCCGTGCCGAGGGCGACGACGAGGACGAACGGCGGCAGCCACCACCGTGCGGCCCGCCACCGCAGGAGTCGCGGCGGTGGCACCCGGCCACCGTAGGCGACGGCCGTGGCCGGTTGTCGGTCCACGTTGACGGCACCCGGGCGAGGTGGTTCACTGAGCCCATCGTTTCGAACAAGCGTTCGATACGGCGCACCGGGTGTCCCGCGGTCCTCCACCCACCGTAGGGCACTCCGGAGCAGGCCGGTCCGGGTGGGGCGTGGGGAAGCGCCCTGCCCGGGCCAGCAGACGCCGTCTTCCCCCGGCGCCCGCCCCCGCACAGCCGTGCGGTGGTTCCGTCGCGCGAGGGAGACCCATGAGCCGTCTGCACGCAGACCCCGTCGACGTGGTGCGTCGCGACGACGCGCCCGAGCAGTTCCTGTGGCGCGAGCGGCTCTACGTCGTGCGTGAGGTGCTGGCCCACTGGAGCGAGTCGGGTGCCTGGTGGAAGGGCGACCTGGCCCGCGCGGTGACGATGGGCGAGACCGTCGTCACCGCGCCGACGGGGGGGCAGGTGCTGCTCGAGGACGACGAGCGGGAGTACTGGCGGGTGGAGGCCGGCCGGGGGCGCGCGGCCGTCACGGGGGTCTATGACCTGTGCTTCGCCTGGTCCCGCGGGCAGTGGTCGCTGTCCCGGGTCCTTGACTGAGCCGGCTGGGCATGGTGACCACCACAGTCCCCGGGCGCCTCCCCGGCACGCAGGTCGTGCTGCCAGCCCGTGACCTCCCTCGGCGCACCCCCGGGGAGCTGCTCGCCGCCGCCCGCCACGGGCTCGCCGAGGCGGCCGCCGCCCCCCGGCCGGCCGAGCGATACGCCCTGGCCCACCTGGCTGCCCTGCGGGCGGCGGCGGCCGTCCTCGCCGTGCGGGCCCGCCCCGCTGCACCGGGTCAGGGTCGCCGCGGCCGCCCGGCCAGTGTCTGGCGGCTGCTCGCCGGCACCGCGCCCGAGCTCTCCGAATGGGCCGCTTTCTTCGCCGCCGGCGCCGGCAAGCGGGCCGCGGCGGAGGCGGGCATCCCCGGTGCCGTCACCCCTCGCGAGGCCGACGACCTGCTTCGCGACGCCGAGACCTTCCTCGCGGCGGTCACCGGCTCCCTCGGCCGCCCCCACCAGGCCGCCCTCCCGGTGGCAGCACCCCGGCAGGGTCCGTGAGCGACCCGTTCGTGCACCTGCACGTCGCCAGTGGGTATTCGCTGCGCCACGGTGCCTCTCACCCCCACCTGCTGGTGCAGCGGGCGGCCGACCACGGCATGGACACGCTGGCTCTCACCGACCGCGACGGGCTCTACGGCGCGGTGCGCTTCGCCAAGGCCTGCATGGCAGCTGGCGTCCGCCCCGTGCTCGGGGTCGACCTCGCCGTGGCCCCCGTCCCGCTCGACGGGCCGCCTGCCGGCCGCGCCGTCGGGGCGCCGGCCCGGCGGTCGCCGGCCCGAGGCGGGGCCGAGGTCGACCCCCGGCTGCCGCGCGTGACGGTGCTGGCCGAGGGTCGCGGCGGCTGGGCCGCGCTGTGCCGCCTGGTCTCGGCCACCCACCTGGCCGGCGAGCGGGGCACGCCGGTCACCACCCTGGAGCTGGTGGCCGCGCATGCAGGCGGGGAGGGGGACGGCGGGCTGGTGGTGCTGCTCGGTCCGGCGAGCGAGGCCGGGCGCGCGCTCGCGGCCCGCCGCCCCGACCTGGCCGGGGCCCACCTGGGCCGCTGGCGGTCCGCCCTCCTGGTCGCGACCGGTCGCGGGAGCATCCCCCGCCTGGTCGTCGAGGTGGTGCACCACCGCGGGCCGGGGGAGGCAGCCCGGGCCGGGCGGCTGCTGGCGTTCGCGGTGCAGGAGCGGGTGCCGGCGGTGCTGACCAACCAGGTGCGTCATGCCGACCGGGCCGACGCGCCGATCGCCGACCTGCTCGACGCCGCCCGGCGGCTGGTGGCCCTCGACGCCCGCCACGTCGACCGGGTTACCGCCGAGGGCCACCTCAAGAGCGGCAAGGAGATGGCGGAGGTCGCCGAGGAGGTGGCCCGGTCGGCGGGCCAGCGCCCCGACGGCGCCGTGCGGCTGCTCGCCGCCACCCGGGCCCTCGCCGAGCGCTGCGTGCTCGACCCGCGGGCCGACCTCGGGATCGGCACCGTGCACTTCCCCGAGCTCGAGACCTCCAGCTGGGGAGCCGACCAGGACCCGGGCGAGGCGGACCGGGTGCTGCGGGAGCGTTGCCTCGCCGGGCTCGGCCGCCGCGGCATGATCGGCACCCCGACTGAGCTGCGGCGCCTGGACGACGAGCTCGGGATCGTGCGCAGCCTCGGCTACCCGACGTACTTCCTGACCGTCGCCGACGTCGTCGACCTCATCAAGGGCATGGGGGTGCGGGCCGCCGCGCGCGGCAGCGGTGCCGGCAGTCTGGTGACCTTCCTGCTGGGCATCAGCGACGTCGACCCGCTGCGCTACGGCCTGCTGATGGAGCGCTTCCTCTCCCCGCTGCGCCACCAGCTGCCCGACGTCGACATCGACGTGGAGTCCGCGCGCCGCACGGAGGTCTACGAGCGGGTCCTCGAGCGCTACGGCGGGGAGCGCTGCGCGTGCGTGATGATGATGGACACCTACCGCGTCCGGCATGCCATCCGCGACGCCGGCGCGGCGCTGGGGATGCCGCCCGGCGAGATCGACGCTGTCGCCAAGGCCTTCCCGCACATCCGGGCCAGCCAGGTCCGGGCCGCCCTGCGTGACCTGCCGGAGCTGCGGGCCAGCGGCATCAGCGTCGAGCGGC
>JAABUP010001153.1_pt1 | contig 55860 bp, 75 predicted proteins | sample 5559201 | NCBI WGS metagenome assembly JAABUP01 (sample SAMN10711887, study PRJNA513373) | rock metagenome | isolation source: Antarctica rocks | place: Antarctica | reverse complement strand
TATCCAGTACGTATGCTGCTGAGCTTGCTTTTGCTGGACTTGTGCAGGGCTTGAGTCAGTCATGGCCATGTGACACTTTGCTTCTTGATGCAGGGCAGACAGCAGGAGGTTACCCTGACAGATCTGCACCACATAGCAGAAGAGGAGCAAAAGGCTTGGTTTGATGAAGCAGATTCCCGCCAGGTGGGTCTGTGTTCTGCGTTACGTCACTCAGCATGCGTAACTGCACATGTTTCATGGTTGCGTCTTGCGTTGTGTACAGGTTGATGTTTACGTAAGCCAAGAAAGCCAATCACTTTATTTCCTCAAGCGCATGCAAGTGCACTCCAGCTGTCAGTGAGTCACTGCAGTATCGCGACATTGAGATACTGCTGATCTGATGTAGTGACGCCCAAGCAGAGGGCACAGCATCTACGCATGCCCAAAGCACAATCTTTTGCTTCAACTTCAGCAAAATGTTATGCGCTGCATGACTTCATGTTTAGGCTTGCCTGTTGCTGCAGCACATTGAGGGCATAACGCCCCAGAGAAATACTTTCCGCATCCAGAGCATTGATGGCTCTGTGGTGTCGTATGAGACTCTATGCAAGGAGGGAGACAAGCACTTTGCTGTCATCAGCATTGTGGGTGGCGAAGCCTTTGACGATGGGGCACTTGATGAGACCTCCCTGCACTGGGCCTGCACCCCAAAGCAAGGTGGTGCCTGGGAGGGCCCTCCACCAGGCTGGAAGACTGAGCCGGACAGCTCCCTTGACGCAGGCAAGCTCCTCTACTGTGCATAACACATGGGTGGGTGTTGCATCACAAGAGTATCAGAATCCATTAGACGTGCCCAAACAACAGGCCTGACTCATTACTGACTGAGTGAAAATAGTAAGTTCAGATTAGGACTGCGTCTAGGCCATTGCCGCTGCCCACCTGTTGAGGCGCTGTCTATGCTATGTGCGTCAAACATAGTTAGTCCTCCGTGCATCATGGCTCTTACTGATGCAATGGAATCAGGATCAGACGGCCTGCCTTGCTGAAGAGCCAGACCTGCCAGATGTTAGGCCTAGACTATTGCTGCTGAAAGTGTTTTGATCGGTTGGTGTTGCCAGCAAAGCACAGCCAAGCAAGGCTGATGGCATAGGCAAGGCACCCAGAGTGTGGTGTAATGCAGGTGGTGGAGCGTATCAGACCCTGCTGAAGAGGGTGCCAGCCCCCGGGTACCCCTCCCGCCCAGACATAGCAGTGCATGCTGTCACCATACAGGTGCCCTTAGAGGGCTCCCTGCTCACTGGAGGCATCGCCTTTGTGCTGAAGACTGGGCAGCAGCAGTGGCTGGCCTGCAGAGCTGAGGGCGTGCTGCGCTCAGACTTCTTCATCAGCACCCAGCAGGTGCTCCTAAAGACTCCTTTTAATTGTAGCTGTGTTGAAAGAGCTGCATACAATTGGCTTTACATGTGTTTGTGTCTTGAAGCGTCACTGTGTGTGCCCTTTGCAAGACATACCAAACAATTCAATGCTGCAGGTGTAGATCACAAATTGTCTAAGCACAGCAGACATGGCTTAGGAGTGTAGAGCTCACTGGGAACAGAAGAATAATGCACCTTGCATAGCAGAACCATGCAAGCACATCTCTAAGGCAGCCAAACGTGTTGATCAATGCTCACAGATAGAAAAGAAAAGAAAAGAAAAGACTACACCTTTCGGCGTCAGTTTAATGAGAAGCCAAGTATTATACCGGGCTGCCCAGGCTTACCGATAGAAACATCTTTGCAGTCGACGGGCTTTCTGGTCAGCAACAAAGCAAGCTTTCTGACTCCTGCTGCAGGCTGCTGAAGACCTGGAAGAGATCCATGAATCAAAGACAGAAGAGGCTGCCCTGCCTGCCAGCAATGGTAATGCAGCAAATACAAATGGTGCATCAGCTGAACAGGAAAACATTTCAGGTCCAGCTAGCAATGGAAGTGAAGGCATGAGCAAGACCAAAGATGACATGCTCAAAGAAACAGGAGGCATCGGATCTAATAAGTGAGTCTGTGGCCAGTTTCACATGCAACAAATGATCCTCTGATAGGTCAGATTTGGAATATCAAGTGCACTCTGTCGTTCTGTACAATAAACATTGTGGTGTGCTTGATGTGAATGACATGGCAACATTGTGCCTGCAAGTTTTTAGGGCTTGTGCTGCCTAGGTATCAGACATGAGTCATTAGGTCGTGTAGCTCAGGCACTAACTGGCTGCAACAGGTGGAAGCAACCAAGTCTGTAGGGTTCTGCTGTAATGAATGACGCTGTATTGCACTACAATGAACTGACAGCGTGCTATTATTCTGCAATTTGCACTGAAAGATGCATGCTTCACGCACTTAGTCACAAAGCAAACATGACAACACCCTGCTGCATGCATCTTGCTTCTTGACAAGCCAATCCCCAACCTTACTTTTTTCACCTCCTCTGCATGCACAGCATACTCATGCTGGCTTGATGTCTGCAAATTTTGTCGAGAGGTATGGAAATCTAGCTTTTGTTGACTGTATTCACCAAATGTGATATTATCCCTGACTGACAAATAGTATGTCCTGTTTTCTGAATGAAATATGACACCGAGTGGCATACAGTTGTTTATTAACGATCACTATCAGCACTGTCTGACAAGCAAAGTGGCTCTGTCCTTGTGCTGCGGTTGTGCCTTGTGTTGGTATCAAGGCCAGTGGGACCCTGTGACAGACGTTCTTGCATTATGCTTTGCCAAACAGTGCTGGCGCAACCGTCTCATAATCACTCAGTCAGTGGGTTTCAGTACAATGTGGGACGCCAAAGCTGGTGCAGGTGGCAAGGTGAAGTGGCACATCAGATGGTGGAAGACATCAAGCAGATAGAGAGCAAAGCAGAGCGGTCCCTCATGCACCGCTTCAACCTTGCCAAGGTCAGCTGGTCTTCTTCCTCTTGTGCCAACGGCTGAAGCCCATGCTCGAGCTACTCTGATACACAGGAGTCACAGTCGATGTGACTACAGTGCAGCTGAAGTGATCTGATTTTGAATTCTGCAGTGAGGCAGCAAAGCTTACACTGTCTGTCATTCTTCAGCAAGATTGCATACAGCATGACGGTGCAAGCCCAACCCAGGCAGTCACAGCTGCAGTACATGTTTAGATAGGGCCTGCACAGCTTGCTCATCATCACCATCATCATACAGAGCTGGTCAGTTGCATAGAATCAGGCGAGATCAAGCTCGGCACACTGCCTTCAAGCGAGCAAGGTCACTTGAAGCTGATACAATGCACAACAAGAAATGAGTCTTCGACACCTATGACTGTTGTGACATGCATCCTACAGAAGACACTGCGTGTCCAGGTAGTGCATGTCTATTTAACTGAGGTCAACATTTGATCACATACAATGCCTGTGCTGTATGAGATTTGATCACGGCATGTGTTCAGGAGTTGGTGCTGGCTGCAACCAGTAGTGGCAAGCCCATAGAGGAGCAAGAGGGAGCTCTGGTGGCAGTCTTGACTTGGCTGCGGTTCAGCTCCAGTCGCTTGCTAACCTGGAATAAGAAGTACAACATCAAGCCACGGGAAATCAGCGCTGCTCAGGTCAGTTATGGGGAGGCCAAAAAGGAACACACAGAAATTACATCATTCTCATCATTCGTGTTGTGAAAATATGACGTTAATCTTGGCCTGCTGTTAATGGCGTGAAGGACCGCTGGCACCACATACGATGGAGCAGTACAGGCCAGACCAAAGATAAACATAATAGTGCAAATCTAATACATGAATATTGCAGTAGTTTATGCTCTCAGACAGCACAGATACAGACAAACACCCGTCTGAAATCCACTGATAACTGTGCAACACCAGCACACAGAAGAGCCTCAACGCTGGTAACACAGCAACATTGTGACTGGCCTGAATGTGGTTTTAGGATGGCTTGACAGCACTGCTTGCTGAGCTGCTGGAGAGGAGGCCAGAGTGGAGGGATCTGATGCTGGTGGGGCTGGCGGCAGTTGGCCGGGGGGGTCAGGGGTACGTGGGCCAGAGAATCAGAGATGAGATCCTGTACGTGCAGTCACGCAACAATGCCAAGGTAACATCGTTTCCTACATTTCCTTGAAAGCCAAAAAGAATGTACTCTGTTTTGTATCCTGAAGCCTGATGGGAGGACAGCCTTCATGAGCCTGAGGTTGCACTGTGTTCAGCAATTGTCGTGCAGGGCCGGCAGGAGTCCTGGGCCTCACAACAGCTGCTGTGAGTGTGAGCATCACAGCTGCCTCTGGTCAGCACAAATGCATGCAGTGGTGCAGCAACTACTTTGCACAGCATCTAGATGCTGTTGAGTCAGTCGGGACAAGTGGTGTGTCACTAAAGCAGCGTGTATCACACACAATCATGATTTGCTTTCCTCCACCTGGCAGTCAGTTGCCACCCTTATAGTGCATTGCTTGCAAACTCCAAGGGCAAGCACTAGGTTCAGGGGCTAGGGTTGGGCTCTAAAGGCAAGGCATGGCAAGCATTGTAATGATTGCTTGTAATGACAAGCTATTCAAGCCTCTCTTCAAATATGCAAACATGTTTACTATATAATGATAATGTAAGAAATATGATATTTGCAGGGGGGGATGATGGAGGAGTGGCACCAGAAGCTGCACAACAACACCAGTCCTGACGACGTCATCATATGCCAAGCCCTCATTGCATACGTACAGCATGATTTGGACATCAGCCAGTACTGGCAGACTTTGCAGGTACAACTGTTGGGGCAGCACTAAAACCTGATGTGGCAGCTTACATGTGCTGTCTGACACATCCGTACAAAAAGTGCGTTATCCAAAACACACCAGAGATATTGACTGATTATTTGACACCTGCAAGCAGCTTTACAGAGGCTCAGTCAGGTGAACATGCAATCTGTGAGAGATCATGTATGCCTGTCACATGTTTGCTGCTATGTAGTATCCATGGCAAAAGTGTTAGCCATACCGTTTGAACATACTAGCTGGGAACACTGTGGCGACCTTGTGCAGCATGCACAGTATCTTGCAGCGAGAGTCAGCTGGCAATGTGCGTGATGAATGCGCCAAGCCATCCAGTCATGTCAGTAGCTACTATCACTCAGTTGCAAGTAGTGCAAACAGTAAGTAGCATAGGTGTTATGCAACTTGGTTGGTAGTAACAGCATATCCTGTCTCAGGCGGCCAACATCACTAAGGAGCGACTGGCTAGTTTTGACCGGCCCATCAAGAGTGAGCCCTCCTTCAAGCCTGACCAGCAAGAAGGCCTGCTCAGGGACCTCACCAACTACCTGCAGACGCTCAAGGCAAGCCAATCTGACTTCATACAATTCACACTGTGTCTACCTTTGTCGTGTTAGTCAGGGCATGCATGTCACACACGCACAGTCACTATACGCACCTTGATGACTCTTGCATTTGTTCGGCTCAGTGCTTGCCTTCTGTCACGCGTGATAAGCTGCTGTGGAAGACTCTTCCAGGAGTTGATGCTTACATGTGTCAGGTCTGTGGGATCACTGATCCAAGGTTGCGTGATGCATTGGCTTGCTGTTCAGGTCAGAGCGTAGCAGCGACTAAACCTGTCTATCAGAGGACGGCTTGGAATCCTTACCACATTTGGTTGTGATGTCAAGATGTGCCCCCTCTGTGTTACATGCAGGCGGTGCATTCCGGAGCAGATTTAGAGTCAGCAGGGAATGCAGTGCTAGGGTATGACCAGGTCAGCATGAAGGGCAAAGCTATCAAGGTGGACCCAGTCCCAGGGGTGGCCACCGCTCAGCTCAAAACTCTCCTTGAGGCAACCCTGGTAAAGGGGGGTGAAGAAGTGCAGGCAGCAGGTCAGCCCGGCGTAACAGGTGTTGCACAGAGCCTGACAGAAGTGGGGAGGCTGATGGCTGTCAGGTGGCACTTGTTGCCTGCTTTGGCAAAGGGGAATGACGGCTGTGGGGGTCGGCTCAGGTATGAACTGCTTGCAAGCTTGCACGTTTGATACTACTGATGGTAGTGAATAGCAATAGTACTAGTGATAGTAACACTAACAGTAATAGTGGCAGTAACACTTGTAGCAATAGTAATAGTAACAGTAACCAAGTGGTAACAATGGCAATGGCAGCAGCACTAGCAGCAGCACCAGCGGCAATAGCAGTAACAGCAACAATATTAGTAACAGTAATAGTACAAGTAACAATATGCATAAACACAAAGAATAATGACAACAATCTGATGTATGCCGTCAGCCTGCTATGAGAAGGCCTGATGGCACCTGAATGGCTAGCTGACTGCAGTTTGGACCTGTACAGAGTGCATCGTAACACCCAGCACACTGCTGCATCGTACAGCTTGCAGGCAGGCAGTGGTGCAGGCACAGCACTTTTGCGCTTCAGCTGCCATACTGCTGCCACCCCACCCTGCATTGTCTCACACAACTCTCAAGCCTATGCATGTTTAAACACAGGTAAGGGCTAGCCATTCCCGCCTTTTTGGGCACAGAGTCACTCCCCCAGCACAGTTGAGTGCTTCACTGGACACCCTACAGGATTTCTCTGAACAGAAGTTTTCCTTGCAGCTCGACATGTGTCGCCTGCCATACAGATAAGTGTTTTGCTTTAGCACAGCCAATGCACTAGCAGTACAGATGTTGAGTTTCTTGCTGAAGCTTGACTTGCACAGGTGCCAATGAAAATGTCAAGCATAGCCTCACAGTATTTCCCCCCTTCTACGTTAACAAAGCTGATCACAATATTGCTGTGCATAATCCTTCATTTGGAATTTCAGAAGTTTCAGTTGGGCAACAATCTTTATTGGCAACTTGGAGAGTCTCAAGTACACAGACAATTTATTCATTACTTCATTTATCTGTGCAGGGATGTCTTGTATCTGGACTTGGCTCTTGATGGGGCTGTACGGTCAGCTGTGGAGTCATCTCTCACCCAAATCCGGGGTCCGGCAAGCAGCAAAGCAGATACAGATGAAGGAGAGGAAGAAGAAAAGGCGCAGACCAGCACGCTGATAGATTTGATCACCATCTGTGCAGAAAGTGTCTGCCTGTCTGCTGGGTCCAATCTTGAGCTAAGCATGGTGCATAAAGACTACCAGGTGAGCAGCATTGAGTGAAACATCATGCGCTTGCTCATCTAAAACCTGAGACTGCATGCACTTGTAAGATAGCACTGCAGCACATGTGAGGAATCCATTCCAGTCTGGTGCTCTGCATTGCAGCTTGCTGACAAGCCAGCTTTGAAGAGCTGTCCCTTGAACGACACCATCTCAAATTGTAACAATTCCTGTCTTTTTTGGCTGCTACTGCATGGGAGGTAGGCAACCCAATCATGCATCAAATGTCACACCAGCTTTTATGCACCCTGGGCATTCTGGCTGGTCCCAACGCAAAATCATTTGCTGCATTTGCAGGCTTCTCAGGCATTAGCACCCCCCTTGAAGTGGCTCAGAGCCCAAGCAGCATCTGAGCGATTGAGCCGTGAGCTCAGCACCATGTCTGAGCGTTACTCGAGATCCTTGCAGCCGACTGCAACAGCCCTAGGGCATGCCCTAGGCCTGTCCCAAGACAGCACCAAGATTTTTGCTGAAGAGGTTGTCAGAGGGTCATCGGCTGCACCGCTGGCACAGCTGGCAGCAATTTTGGCGCCAAAGTTGAGGCTGGCAGCAGGGCTTGACAGCTGGCAGATCATCAGCCCTGGATCTGGTAGGAGATCTGCTGTCATGATCTTCATCTTGTCACATGATGCATGAAATGCCATCTCTGTTTAGGCAGGCACTCATTTTTGAAACCTGCAGTTGCAGCAGCCATTGCTGCTGCATGAAGATGCAATGTAGCTTTTTGATCAACATCACATCAGCTGCTGGTGCAGGTGCTGCTGTGGGGAGTCTGGTGGCGGTGAGCTCTCTGTCAGAGGTGCAGCATGAGTCATACACAGAAGCCACTGTGCTGCTTGTGAAGCACATTGGCGGTGAAGAAGACATACCAGAGGTGGGATCTGCAAGCAGTCAGCTCCTGCTTCATCTGACAAGTGCTCCTCCATAGGCTTGCTGCTCAGACAGCCAGCACTCCTGCCTTCTGTGCATATCAGAAGAGAGACAGTTCTGATGCCTTCAGCCAATGCAGTTTCAGGTAGGTGAAGCTTGTAACAGCAATAGAGTTTAGCCTATCTAAGCCCAACCCAATACCAGTGCTCTACTTGTAGCCATGCGGCTGCAGCTTCTGGGCACAGCAGCGACTCAGATTTTGCATAACTTCCCTCATGCATTGGACTGACACGTGTCTTCCCCTAAGATCAGGAATGCCGTGAGTACTGACAGTCCTGAGTAGGTGAGTACTCGCAGTCCTGAGTAGCTGAGTACTGACAGTCATGAATACTGACAATAGCCCCAATATTTGTGAGCTGCGTATGTTTTGCTCATAGCCATTGTGACTGAACATGGATGTCTGCTGCCTGCAGGGAGTTGTGGGTGTCATCAGTAAGGACGCTCCGGATGTACTGTGTCATGCTGCAGTGAGGGCACGCAACAGCGCTGTCATGTTGGTTGGATGCACTGACCAAGAAGAGCTGGCCCAAATTGCAGCGTGGCATGGTCAATCAGTTCAATTGCTCCTGGCCCAGGTGCACACTGTACAGTTCAGATTGAAGTGTTGAAGTGATGAAGGGCAAGGTTGCAAATGAAAGCTTACAGCCATTGTTGTGTGATTTGTTGCTTCATATGCCTGCCTTCTAGCATTTGTGAGGGCACTTGGTCCTAAGAGCCAGCCCCTCAGCATATCTCAACAAAGCCCAAAGCAATGTCGTCGGTATGTATTGATGTATTTGCATGTTGGTACTCTCTCATGCATGTCATGTCAACAAGTATGTTACTATAAGGACTTCTCATGCACTTATCACTGTTGCTTTGTTACTGGTGATGCCATGCCCCTGAGGTCAACGTAAGTGGTGCAGCCTGTATGCAATTAGTCCAGATGGCATCACAAACTTGACGCTTAAATGTCACAGGGCAACACCACTGTCAGAGTCAGCACTGCAGAGGGGCATCCCCAGCATGCAGAGCCAGCTTCCTTCTCAGCTTCTGATCCCTCCAATCATGATCAAGCTGTTACCAGCAGCCTGCTGCACATTGTGCGGCGTGAATGGTGTGGCCTGTTTGCAATCAGCTCAGACAGCTTCAGCACAGCGCATGTCGGCGCCAAGTCACTCAACACTCAGAAGCTCAAGGTGAATATGACATTCTGTCTCACCACCAGGTCTCCAACATTGTCTATTCGTCTTTTCTCACAAGACTGTGACAAACGCCAAGCAAAGAGAGATGGCTGAAGCTGCCCCTTGACTGTTGCTAGCATAGCTAAAAGACTTGAGTCCAGGCGTCTGTTGTGTCTGTCCAGCCATGATCAAATGGAGTGACATGTCTAGCACATCCAGAGGTGGTCATGCCTATGTCTATGACCATTGTCATGCCTATCATGGCAAGATTGTAACAGGCATGACAACAGCATCTGACGCCGTAACTAGTCATTACCTAAGCACCCTGCTACATTGGCTTGAGCCATGTGGCAGTGCTAGCTAGAAGCTTGTGCATACAGGGTCAGCTGCCAGCCTGGCTCAACCTGCCCTGCTCAGCAGCCCTGCCCTTTGGGGCATTTGAGGCAGTCTTGGGCCATCAACAAAATGCTGCGGCAGCTTCGGCCATGCAAGGAGTGAGTCATCTAGCCGTCCCTTCCAATGAGCAGCTCGCTAATCTTCGATCAGAGGTGATGAAGCTGGAGGCTCCTGCAGAGGTTCAACAGCAAGTCGCCAAAGCGTTGCAGCAGTCTGGTGAGCACAGCTCCACTACATTCAAAACAGCACAGCCATTGATAACATGTTGAATAGGTAGTCGACCAGATTGAACTTACTGATCACATATAAATGTAGTACCAACACATTGCTGTTAGGCTCCCCCTTTTTACTGTACAAAGGTGTTCATTTCAGAATCCAACAATGCAAAGCATTGCTGGAAGGCTTTCGCTTGGCGCTGCTTGCAGTTCTGGCCTGGCACAAGAGGCCATCGTGCACCATGCATTCTTATGGCTGACATCTTTCTTACAGTGTTGTGGCTGAAATTCCTCCTACAGTGTTGTAGCTGACATTCTTCCTACATTGTTGTGGTTGACATTCTCTTTGCATTGTTGTAGCTGACACTTGCCATACATTGTTGTGGCTGACATTATCCTTACATTCTTATAGCTGACATTTCCCCCACATTGTTGCAGCTGATGTTTTTCCCCGACGCTGCATGGCCAGCTCAACCATTTCACCTGTTACAAATAACACAGCAGACGTCGCAGGAGGATGGCAGTGTTCTTGCACTCCTACTGTATTAATCTCAGATGTTATGCCGGCGTCATGTGCTGGCATGATTACTGTACCGGAACTAACATGTGTTGGTCATGTGTTGGCATTTCCAGCCGCCTTTGGAAATCACCAAACTGATACCTGGGAGTTGTGGCAACTTGCCTGCTGACAGGCCTGTGACAGTGTATATGAAGTCATGTCACCTGCAATCTGCAGCTACCAAGTACACTAAGTCATGTGATCTGCAGCTACAGTTGCAGTGTACACGAAGTCATATGATCTGCAGCTACAGTGTACATCAAGTCACATGGTCTGCAACCTGCAGGCATCAAGTGGGATGGCAGCAGCCCCTCCTGGGAGAAGATGTGGCATGCAATCAAGGCAGTCTGGGCATCTAAATGGAACTCCAGAGCAGTGTCTAGCTTAAGCAAGGCAGGCTTGCAGCAGCAGGACCTGCAAATGGCGGTGCTGTGCCAGCCTGTCGTCCCGGCTCAATATGCCTTTGTGGCTCACACCACCAATCCGGTCACAGGTCTGCTGCATTACCTTCCCAGCTGTCTGAACAACGCCTACCTTGGCTCAGAATGATCTCTGGGCAAAAGCTAAGGTTTAGCAGAAAAAGCCTTGCTGGATGCTATAGAATCAGTGATTGTGCTGGAGGGCCACAAAGACCAGGGGGAAAAATTCAACTATCACGTCTGCTTGTGATGTTTGGTGTGCATGCCTGCAGCTTAAAACAGTGCAAGTCAGCATTCAATCCGACCATTGCAGCTGAAACCACTCTTGTTTCAGGTCTGAGCACGGCATGTATCACGCAACACAACCAAGTCTGTTTGTCCAGATTGAATTATATCTAGAAATTCTACTACAATCTATGCTCTGTAATCATAGCGTGAGTCCTGAACTGAAGCCAATCAATGCTAAGGCCTGTGAGTACTTGCACCTGATAGTTAACAGCCAACACACGCCACGACAGAGATTCTGGACTGTCAGCTTGTGATGCTGATTTTGTTCTGTACAGGCAACAAGGGTGAGATCTACATTGAGCTGGTGCAAGGGTTTGGGGAAGCCCTGGTTGGAAACTTCCCTGGCAGTGCCCTTCGTGCCGTGATAGCAAAGGAGCCCCTTCAGGCCCTAGCTCACACAGCAAGCAGCAGTCAGTCCCTACCTGCAGCAGTGGAAAGCATACCCATAGAGGCAGTGAGCATTTCTGCATACCCCAGCAAATCCAGCAAGCTGGTTCTGTCTGGCCGTGCAAGCATGGCTAATGATGGAGCCAGCTCTATGATCATCTTCAGATCGGATTCCAATGGAGAAGATTTGGAAGGGTATGCTGCTTATCCCATGTTCCCAAGCCTGACAGTCTTGTTGAATGTTGATGCATTACAAAAAGGGGTCAGGCGGTGCTGATGTTGCTGCCACCACATCATTGGTACATTTGCCACTCATGCTGGCCAATGACATGTTGACTTCTTGATGTGAATGCTAAATGTTGTAGTTCAGCAGCGCTTGCCTGACCAATGCACATGCACATATGGCATTTGCTTAAATTGACACAAGGCTGCCTCAAAGCTAGACCCTTGCTGTTGCCATGTTTTCTGCTACTGACTGACTTGGCCAGCATGAATAATTCATGCTGTAAGTAGGAAGTAATGCTCTCAGAGTTGACATGCAGGTATGCTGGAGCTGGGTTATTTGACTCAGTGCAATCTGCAGAGCCACAGTGCAGAGTTGCTGATTACTCATCCGACAAACTGTTGGTAGACCAGGCATATCAACACAGCATGCTTGTCATCATTGGGATTGCATCAATGCAGATTGAGCAGCTAATGGGAGCTGCACAGGACATAGAAGGTGTTCTTGACTGCAATGACATACTGCATATTGTCCAGACCAGACCACAAGTCTGAATGCAGCCTCAAGGTTTAACAGTAGTGTCACTCGATGTCACCGCAGTGCCATGCTGTCAGACTTATTGTCCTTGTGATCATGTCAGCAACAGTGCATGTTGCTAGCAGACAAGGAACATCAGCAAAAGATATACCTAAAAGCAATTTCTGCTAGCAAATAGGCCTTGTTTCTATATTCACAGCAGGTGAACAACTTTGCTTGTTTTGCCTATTTCAGTATGTGTACGCACTCTTGCGTTCTGCAATCTTTCACAGCAGTCAGAAAGCATATGTTGTGCTGTGCCTCTCTCAACTGCCCAGTTTACAAGCTCGTATCACTTCATACTGCCCATCTGCATACTCTTCATGCAAGTGTTGAAGCGGCACCTGCTGAACTGCAAAGTTGCTGCTTTCTAGTTTCTTCTTGAAGCTTTGCTCACCACGCCCTACAGCAAGTCAGTCACCCGTCAGACCACTGCCAGAACATCTCAGATTCAGCATAGTGTAAAATTGTCACTGCAACGATGTCCATGTGCCAGGCAACCCCTGAGCATGACTCTGTCTTGCTAGCTCACCTTCTCACCGTCAAATCAATGTAGACTGCTATGCCAGAGTAGCCGCAACAAAACATAGGTTTGTCAAGCACAACCTGCTATGCAGTGGGCCGCAACTTGCCTCTGATTTTGAAAGCAAGGAAGATGAGAGTGTGGGCTGCAGCCAGGTCCTGCAGTGTGGTGACCAGGGCATCAAAATGCTCCTGCTGATACACTACATCAGCACCTGTGATGACATCTGGTGATGGCATGAGGTCTTTCACGTCCTGCCCCCAGGAATGAACTACAACCTGCAAAATTCAAAAATGTGTATGGACCTTGTCAACACATAATAGTGCACTGATGTTTGAGCCCTGCTGTTCAAACTGCACCCTGCTACAGCAACAGTAGCTTTGCTGTAGCCAACACCTGGATATAAAGATCAGCTGCTGCAAAAGGTTGTAGCCTGATCAAGGCCTTGACAGACAGACAGTTGTGTGTATCTGCAATACATATGTTGCAATCCAGCAGGACAGCTGATAGCAACACCTTGTGGCACAGCCATTGCGCAATGCCAACACAAACCATTCGGTTGCTGATACTGAATTACGCGGTGTGATGTCATACAGCTTTGTTGCATGTGTGTTTGCACCCCAGCAGTTGATTTAACTCACCTTGGTGTGTTGCTGGTGATCTCCACAATTCACCTTCAGATTATGCGATGTTAGTGAAGTGATGTGGCCCAGATCTGTTAGGATGACCTGGGCTCCTGCCATGCTCAGTGTGATTCCACACACCCCTATACCGCATCACCATAGTGCTTCAGCAATAATGATAGCCAAAAATAAGCAAGAATTGGGTGTTGCAAAGCCATGAACATACATTGCATAGCTATGTGAAAGAGGCAAGGCAGCTGGTGGGCAAGCATGCAGAGCCACATTGACCAATGGTGCCGAGGCATATTATACGCCTCGACAGTTGCATCTACAAAGACAATGCTGATAATGCTGATGACTGTCTGCAGGCAGCAGCGTGTCGCTGTCATGACAGTGGCACAAAACTTATTTGCATGGGAACAACATCATGGCAGTAGTCTGCAAGTTTGGTGATGGGCTGTGCATGCTGCAGTGTGAAAGGGGGACAGCATCACCTGCATGAAATGCACACTCCTCTGGGGCTCACCAGTGCCAGCTCCCAAATCCACGGCGTGAACATCATCCCATTGCCCAAAGGGCGGGTGCCGCAGCAGATACTCTGCCAGAACAAATGCGCTTTGCCACACTACCAGGCCCACATGCTCAAGATGCTCTGCACCTTTGACATCTGCGCAGTACCAAGTTTTTGAGGGCCTTGAAAGACGTAAAAGATGGGTGCATTTGGGGAATCCGTCTGTGACATTGCTGCTGGCAACAAGGACACGACAGAAAATGCATGCTCCCTTTGCCAGCATGCACTGCAGGCAGCACATGGCAGTCGCAAGTGTCCCAAAGCCAAGTAGTGGTGGTGTTCACCTGGAGAGGAATCCTGACTGCTTGGCTGTATCCCTACGCGTTGCAGGCTGCCGCTCTTGTGCACATCTTGATCAATTCTGATAGTGTGTTGACCAATCTGGAATATGCGGTGCTCTAATGTTTGATCGGCTGCTGCTCCAGACACCCTGAAAGGGACCAGTGCCATGCTGCTGCACCTGCACGCATGCTTGAGTGCTGACCGTATTCAGATCGCTCATGCAACTTGGCATGACATGCATACCTGTCCTTATGCAGCTGAAGCACCCCCTGATCTGAGTGTGAGAGGCCGGCCCCACGTGCTTTCTGCTGCTACAAGGACCGCCAGAGCAACAACAGTTCCAGTTAAATCAGCAGCCAGATCTCGCAAACTCAATAGCCCAGGCCACCACTGCAGACGTCATTGGTTTGCTCTTAGCTGTTGGGAACAAGAGCACACAAGTCTCAACCAAGACGAGTGATCCCAGTAGGTCTACCTGTAGGTAGTCACCAACCTCTTTGAGAACACCGATTATGACACTGCACCCCCCTGACAGAACGAAGCGATATCGAGCAAAGCGAATCAAGTACAGGCATCCGAGGTAGACCAACACAGTCACAGCTGCACAGCTGCAGAAATGCTCCACCTTGTCCTTTGCAAGCCAGACATCGTTAGGAAGTGCGTCCAGGATCACTGTTCACCGAATGATCTACTCTAGCAGGACGTACTCAACATGTACAACGAATGTCGCTTTGAGACACCCAAGTCCTCCGCCGAGAGTGACCTAAACGAGCTTTGTTAGGTCAGTCAAACTGCAGAGGGCAACGCGTTTGACTTGCGATAGCGCGTTACTCCATTGCCAACGCGGCCACCCAACTTCGACTGCTGAGTCAAGCGGAAGACCCCGTAATGCTGTCACCTGCTGTTTGTCGGTACTTGTTGCAAGGAAGTGCAGTGGATCACCTCCTGAGCCAGCAACTTCGGTCTTGTCAAGCATAGCATATCCCCTCTGCTCATGCGAGAAAAATACGGACCTGCACCCCCTCCAGAAGCAATCGTAGAGGAGCCTGCTGACCCCTTGCCAACTCAAGAAACTGCTTGTCTCCAAGGGCATGATGGTCCTATTCTTGCTGTGAGGTTCAACCGCACTGGCACTTATTGCCTCACCTGCGGTAAGGTGAGCATACTGAAGACCTCTTACTACATGTGCTGCCTGGCTGATGGTTCAGTGATCTGCAATTCTGAGCATGTGCAAAGCACCTTGGGTCCTCTGGTAATTGGCTTGTGCTCTCTGAGACGATTTCATTGCTGACATAGGACCGCACCTTACGCCTTTGGAACCCTCACAGAGGAGTACATATCAAAACTTATGCTGGTCATGGTTATGACGTCAGAGACGTCTGCGTCTCATCAGATAACAGCAAGTAAGTATATCTCCCACATGCATGTTTCTCAAGACTGCTGTTCATGTTCCCCAACTGAGGTCTTTTTGGGAACATGACAGGTTGGCATCATGTGGTGGAGACCGCTCTGTTTTCTCATGGGATGTTGCCACTGGCCGAATCATTCGCAAATTCAGGGGCCATGATGGGGTAGCAAACTCTGTAAGTCTTGCATGCTCAGCCTCCCACTTGCCTCTTGCATCTGCCTCTACACTGTGGTATTCTCGTGCACTGGGTGGGCTCTGCCACCAGCCACAATCGTGTGCAGGCTCTATACTCACATTTGTATTGTGCTGCAGATTGCATATGCCGCAAGTGATGAGGTTTTGGTCACTGGTGGTTATGACCAGGCGATTAGAATGTGGGATTGCCGATCAAGGTCATTCGAGCCAATCCAGACAATGAAGAACTTTGGAGATGCTGTGACGTCAGTCTCTGTAGCTGACAGGTGTTTTCCCCACCTCTGTCAATAGATTGAGCTGTAGTCCCAATCATGTGTTCATACGTAAGCCACTTGCAGTATCAGTGTCTAGACTCAGCTTGACCAGTATTCTGAGTTGTCAGCAGTTTGTCTTATTATGTGCAATGGCCTGTGATCCTCTGAGAGGTCACCAAGGAACAGGTCAAAACAGGGATATTTTGACTGCTGTACTACTCAGCAGTGCATCTCTCTGAAAAGTCACCGCAACTCTTTCATGCTTCACTGTGCAGCATTCAGGTGCTGGGAGGAAGCGTAGATGGCACTGTGCGTCAATTTGATGTTCGCATGGGCATGATGTTCACAGACACACTCCATGAGGCTGTGACAGGCATTGCAGTCAGCCATGATGGAAACTGCGTCCTGGCAAGCTGCCTGGACAACAGCATGAGGCTGCTTGACAAGGCTTCAGGAGAGCAATTAGCCTCCTATACAGGTGTGATAGGTGCCAAATTCGCTCTAGAATAGTGTGTCCCAGGATGCAGCAGCGTAGCCTGTCTAACCTGCATGTTGCCAGCTTGCATGCATGACAGCAATGACAACTACGCCAAGTTGCTTGCACAGGAAATGATGCATATGCAGCTGTTGACTGCAGAAAAAGCAGTGTGCAGATTTGCAGGTTTTGAAGCATGGTAGCTTGTGTTGTAGGCCACACTCACCAAGAGCTGAAGCTGGATTGTGCTTTCACATGTTCAGATGCACACGTTGTCTCAGGTTCAGAAGATGGTAGCTCCCTCTTGACTCTTCTTTTGACGCTGCATCTTTCATGTACACATATATACATACATACAGTATAGTTTATATGTTTGTGCAGCAGCTTGCATAGCTTTGTCAGGCACAGACTTGCACGGACTGCACGTTCTGATATCATGCCAACAACTTGTAGGCACTGACATTTGCTGCTTCCGTTGCATTCCACGTGCATGGCTCCTGTGTACCTCAGTGCCTGCAACGGCATCTGCAGCAGCAAATTGTATCTCTGAGCTTGTTAGTGCTTGGTGTGATGGATTGCGGTTGCTGTCATTGGTACTTATACAGCATGACGTTGCGCATTTGTGTGAGCAGTGGGGCTGCTGCAGGCCTGGTGTGCTTCTGGGATTTAGTGGAAGAGACTATGGTGCATCAAATTCAAGCACATCAGTCTGCTGTCTGCTCAATAGCAATTCATCCAGAGGCCAAGTGTATAGTCACAGCCTCAAATGATGGCTCTGCCAAAGTCTGGCATCCCCCAACAGCCATGTGAGGGTCACAGGACAGAGCTTTTTGTGTGCCTGTGTGTCATGCACGTTTGGTGCTTGACATCTACATTGAGGCTATATGTGAAAAATGCAACAGGAAGCGATGGCAGGGAAGCTGGCACTGTGTTTTCTTGCAAGTTACACTCAGGGGTCCACAATACCGCCCCCAAGGATCTTTACTGTCAAAGACTGACTTTCAGATCAGACTGATTATGCGACAAATCTGTAGTTACTGCAGCGGCTGCCACATATTGACGACAACGTGTTACCATTCACTACTATGTTTGGACTCCGTTTTTGGACCTGCCAGGCTTTACAGTCTGTAACAAGCTGCAACACTGATTGTCAGAAGGCTGCACAGCAGAAGCCTTTCAGGACCTGGTGAAGTTTCTGATCAGAGCCACCATATATCATGATAAGCCTGCAGCTGCCATTTCTTGCACCGTCTATGCAATGGTTGCCCACATGATCTATAAACTGTATGGACATGTTGCTGTCCCCAAACTTCCTGCAAATTCAGAGCCTGTAAGATAAATAACCTTGGTAGGTCAACTGCTACATGCACGTCGTCAAATGCTGTATGCAGCATGCAAATGGACTCGACGCAATTCCTAAGGAGGAGGTGTGTCAATGCCCAAACTTGATGTTACAAACGCGCAAAATGTTCGAGCAGGTAGCTATGCTGTCTAGATGTCCCCAAAGAAGCCTCAAAGTGAGGCCAGAGATGGCTCAGAATGAAGTTCCAAGTTGACCTAATCAACCGAAGCGAGTTGTATGTTGAACCCTAGAACGGCAGTGGTTCCGGAGCTTTCGGAGTTTCGCCATGGTTGTCGCTTCGCTTGATCGTTGCAGTCCGCCGAGTATACCGAGCTTGATGGCAGATTCAGAGGACGAACTGCAGCACAGTCTTGAAAGGCCTGCTAAGCGCCAGAAGCAATTCACATTCCAACGTTTTGCTCAGAGGGTTGCACAGGTGCGCCGCTCATACGCTTTGTAAGTTGTTTGGCAGTGCGAGCGTATAATCTAGAGCTTTGCTGCATATCATTGCACTGAGGTTCTTACACCCAGAACAACTTGAACCACGCCGCAGGTCAACGTTGACGTTTACCGTCGTCTAGGAGATGTGCGCGCTGAGCCTTTGCCAGGCTCGAGCTCCTTCTTCCAGGTACTTCGCGCTTTCAAGTTCCAACCAGCCTATCGGGAACCGCTGCAGCATGCATGTTTTCATCACTTGCAACCTTACCTGCAGGAGCAAGTTGCTGAGTGCCGTGAGCTCAACAGCACAGAACGATGGCTGGCAGTTGCAGCTGCTGTCAACCCTTTGGCTCAAAGCATGCCACTGCTTCTACATCATCAGGTAAGGTCTGCCAAAGCGCACTGCCTGCTTGGCCATTGGGATTGTTGCAGTTGTCATGTGCATGGGTTGCTGTGCTCCTAAGCGTGCTGTCAAGGAAGATCACAGCATTGACGTAAGTCAGCATTGTCAACCCTAATTGCACAGGGCTGCGCTGTTGATTGTATGCAAATTCGTATTCTGCATGTGTCCCCTCTCAGGCCCAGATTGTGGACATCCTTTTGAGCGCCATCAAGCTGGAGGCAGCCATCAGCTTACCACCCATCTTACACATTTTGAGCTGTCTAGCACGCGACCTACAGCAGGACTTCTTGCCTTACTTGCCACGCGTGCTGACCAGCCTGTGTGACCTGGTCGACTCAGGTCTGCTTTCAGATCTGCGCTTCCTCTGAAGCTTTAGCAGAAGCAGCACCAGGCTGCATGTTAGCAAAAGATTTTGTTGAGTGCTGGCTGCGTCAGCACTGTGCTGCTGTGCTCCTGAACCTCACTTCACCTGGGTATATTCCACCTTTGTGCACCATCAGCCATGTGTTTGCTGAAAACTTCGGGCTTGACAGCTAACTTGGCTCTCTCCCCAAAAGAGCATGACCACAGGTTCAATGCAAAGAATGCCAGTTGGGCTAAAACTTCACACATGCTTGCGTATGCGAAGGCAATTTCTGAGCAGAAAAACAAACAAGCTTTGTATTCTATTCTCTGTGACTTGACATGGAGTGCATGTGCAGGCGCAGACAGACACCCAGAGCTGTTGTCAGACCTCTTCACATGCCTCTCAAACATCTTCAAGCACCTCAACAAGCATGTAGCGCCCCAGCTGAACTCAGTGTTGCGTAGCAGTGCTCGGTTGCGCTACTCAGAAGCAGCCCACGTGAGACAGCTTGCAGCTGATGCTGTTGGGTACCTTTTTAGGCATGTCAGTCAGTCTGGCCTGAAGTCTGGTGTCCAGACTCTCTTAGCTGAGCAAGCTCTGCAACCTTCATCTGGTAAGTACACATGCTTCTCTGCATTTCTGCCTGGATTTCATGCTGATTTGTACTCGGTATTCTGTATACGCTGCTGCTTTTGCGCAGTTAGTGTAAGCCATCAGTCGCAGCCAAGTTTGCCTTGCGTTCCTGTCACCAGCCTGTGTCATCAAGCTCTTCCTCTGGACAGCACAAGCAGCTTGCACTGTGCAACATACACGGCCTTAAAATTGTGATCAGTCCAACATGCCACGACTGACTGACTGTCAGCAGCTTATTGCTCTTGTCAGCACTTTCCATCACAAGCAACAGCAGTTTGCCACGTGAAAGGCCCCTCTGAAGTTGGCCAAGAGCCTGCTTGACTAAGTCTTCCCGGTCATCAAGATCCCGCAGCCAATGTGCACAAGCTTGGTGCTGGCCGTGACAGCTTGACAGCCTGATGAAAGCTGGAGTGTTACAAGTGACTTGGCTGTGTCTGTGCAGAGAGGGTGGATGGTGCCGGCAGGTTGTTGGCAGCGGCAGTGAAAGGCATTGGCAATGGCCTGCACAGTAGGGCAGCTGCACTCTTGCAGTGCCTCCTGCGAGAGGACCTGCTCACACCTACACACTTCAAGACCCACCAGGTTACCTGTTCTCAAAATGCCTTTCCTAGCAAGCACTTCTGCATGTGCTTGTGTGGCGCATGGCATCTTTGTGGAAAATCATCCTGGACTGGTGCGGCATCATATGGCTGTAGTCACGAGAAGCCTAACTGATATATTTGTGTTGCTGCAGGGCTCAACTAATGCCTCAGCACAGACCCAACAGTCTCTGAGAGCAACTGCAGCAGCAGTGACCAGCGTCGCATTGGAGCATCTGCTGCAACACTTGCGGCGAGGCAAGACTCAAGTGCTGTGGGACTGTGTGCTGTCAGAAGCTCATACTAGAATTGAGTCCTGCCTTGGACCTGGTACGCATGCACTGTATCTCATGCATTTTCAACTTGCACAAACAGCGTTTTTGTTGCCCTTCAGCTCTGCCGCTGCACAACTGCTTTGTATTGAGATCCCTGCTAGAGTTGCATCGAAATGCAAGACATACACAGCCTTTCAGCAGGCGGTGAATTGTGACTTACAGTCTAGCAAGAGTTGTTCACCTTTTATGTACAGACTCACAGACTTTGAACTCAGGCCCAATCACTCAAACTTTGGCTGCTGCTGTTACTGCTGCTGTTGCATCTGCAGTGTGGGGTCTGTGAGCCTCATCATTTGGGTTCAAGATTCGTGTTCAAACTTTGCTGCAAGAACCAATCTCGCCAATTTCTGCACCTTGACATTCAAGATACTTGAGCTTAAAACTGAGTACTGTGTGCCACAGGCAGCAGCAGCGCAGCAGGTTTCAGCAGCGCAGCAAGGACAATCTCTCATGTTGCTCAATGTGTTGAGTTCTTCCGAGGCAGCCGAGTTGAGGCCTACCAGCCTCTCTTTCACTTGACCTCCAAGCTTGCATCACCAGCCCTACTTACAAATGCACAGACAGAGCCACCAGCGTGCCCTGCAACAGTCAGCAGCAGGGAGGTGCATATAGCATCAGAAGCTGGCTCGGCATGTGCTCTGGCAGCTGATGAGACAGCTGAAGCTCCGGAAGCAGTTCTTGTTGATGAAATTGAGCCATTTTGGGCGCCTTCTCTGAGCAATGAGGCCCTGCGTCTGCTGTTGGCCATTGTGTCTGGTCATGAGCAGGTAAGTGGCTTGCTTTGTGACAACAAGGGTTCTGTCAACCTCTGCTTGCTTTCTCTGCTTCAGAGGAAGGTTCAATTGCTGGTATCGTTGCATTGCCTGGATTGCCTGCCCTGCATTGGCGCTATGATGCATGCATCTCTGGGGTACGTACAATAAGCAACAGTACGTTCCGAGAGTGCCGCGCTAGTCAAATGCCTGCCATCATTTCTTGCACCAGTAACAGTATTGTCAACCACATACTGCTTTGTTGCAGGAAGTTGGAGCAAGTATTGGTCTGGTTGCATTGCAAAAGGAAGCCCAATCATGGTCACCACTGTTTTCCCTGCCCCCAATTAAAGAGGTATTGCCCTGCATTTGTAGCCTGATTAGGCCTCCCATTGGAGGCACAGAGGTGGCACATATCTTTGGCCCACAGCTCATGGCAGCAGTGGGCAGGGCAATCCTGTCAGGAGATGCCCTGCTGGAGCAATTGGGGATGCCCTTGCTGGTGGAGCTGTGCATGGCTCTCAGACCAGAGGGCAGCGCCGCACAGCCCTCAGGTCTGCCTGTCATCTTGACAGCTCAGCAGAACGGGGTCCAGCTGGCTGCTTACATAAATGGCTTAGTCAGCAGTTGGCCAAGCTCACCTCCTTCTTCTCCACCTGAGGAGTCGGCCATTGCTGGCACAGCCGCATTGGCGAGTGTCACACTCACATCCGGACAGACACGTGGCAGCAGTGTAGCTGCGGCGTGGGTTGCAGTGCTGTGCTTGCCACATGCAAACAGCAACCCCAGACACGTCATCAAGCTGCTGCAAGCCCTTATCAAAAGCACTGCTGCCGCTGTTAAGCAATCCTGCTCTTCTCAGACCACATCTGATGCTAGGCAGCTGGAGGAAGCCTTGTTTCTGCAATGCTATGCAAGGGGCGTGCTAGCTACAGTCCTGGAGCTAGTCATACCTCAGGACCTGACTCAGCACCTTGCAGATACCCTGCAGCTGCTGAGTCAGCACCCCCTCAACTACCATGTCATCAGGTGTGCTGCTGAGGTGGCCAGCGTGGCTAGTAAAGGCAGGAACAAACTGCCATTGCAGCAGCTCAAGGTGAGGCACGTCTTGTTTTATCGCAGAAAATGCTTGTGGCCCCCACCATTGGATTTGGGCTATTAAGCTTTCCAAAGCTTCTAACTCAAGCTTCAAACTGTTGTCAGGGGAGTCAGATAGGATGCAGGGTTTAGGGCTTCAGGGTGTTTGTGCGGTTTGCTTTGTTAGGGTTTGAGATTTGATGCAATTGCAAGCTGCAGGCTTGTAGCTGGGCAGCTGAGCATCAATCATGAGCCTGGATTTGTGTAAGACGCTTTTAAAAAACAGATTATTGTTGCTTGGACGAGTCTGGTGTGATCTACATGTGCACACAGCACTTACTCGTCTCGACGCTTGGGAAGCTATGTCGCTGTGCTCTGCTGCAGGAGATCTTGCCTGCTGTAGAGCCAAACCTCTCTCATCCCTCTCAGGCTATGCGCTGTGCTACGCTGCGTCTGCTTTGCTGTTTTGAGCAGCCTGCTATGCTTCAAACCGGTACTGCCAAGCCCAGCAGTACAGCACAGAGCAGCCAGATCTTTCCCATGTGTCTTAGTATCCAGTCCCAGACCTGTACTGTGGATTCCGGGCGGCAGGCAGCAGTTACCATTGGTAAGATGCGTACTTACCTGGAGTATGGACAGGTGCCGGCAGAACAAGTTGGGCCATTGGTGAGGTGCTTGATAGGCATTCTACATATCAGATTCTCTCTGTTGTGGCCTCCATGCATAGAAGCATTGGCAGCAGCCCTGGACCACAGCTCACACCACTCTTGGCCCCTTGTTCTACAGCAGCTGACCACCGCCCAGAACAGCTTCCTGTCAGGTGCTGCCAGCGGTGGCGGCGGTGGCGGCAGTGGCAGCCGCTTCCCTGAGGCTCAGGGCTCAGGTGAGGTGCCTCAGCTGTCTGCTGAGCTGAGCAAGGCCATGCATGGCGGAGAGGTAGAGCAGAGCGGCGGCTGCACAGATGCTGCTATGCGGCTGGGCAACATGCTCAAGGTAAGGCATCCATGATCAATACATATGTTTCAGCCCTCTACAGGCTTTTTGGAAAGGTTCTGTCGGGTCCATAATGTCCTATGACAATGCTGCCAATATGCAGCTGCTGGCCAAGCAACCACATGTTGGCTTGTTGGAGTCATACTGTCCTGGTGTGGTTATCGAGTTGGAGTTGTCACTCAGCTTAGCTTCGCTGGTTGCAGCACACAACAGTCTGCACAACTGGTATGGCTGGTTAGAATCTGTCTTGACTGTATTCTGTGTTTATAGGCAATGGCAAAAGCTCTAGCAAGCAGCCTAGAGCCCAAATCCAGAGACTGGGTGCCTCTCTTCATTGCATTTGCCACAGCCAGAGGCGGCAACAGCTTCACAGACATAGACTCACCCACTCACACCTCACCTGACTCAGAAGCAGACTCAGATTCGGACTCCAATTCAGAATCTGATTCAGTCACACCAGCCCAGCCTCAGGGCTCAATGCCCCTTGAGACAATTGTAGAGCCTGAGTTGACACAGGCAGCAAAACCAAAGGCCATCGGAAGCACTCATAAAATGCAGCAGCGTCAGGGGAGACACGGGATCCATGTGGGTGCCAAGGCTTGGAGGAATCAGTTGAAGGAGTGGCTGGGGTTCGTGGGGGGCATCAAGGGGGCCAAGGGGGTGTTCAGGAGTGAAGAGCTGAAGCAGTGTGTGGTGAAGCAGCTTCAGGACACAGACAGTGGAGTGCAGCAAGCAGCACTGCGCTCTCTCCAGGTACACACAGCCTGCCTCTTCTCACACAACTCTGCCTGTTTAGTCAACCACTCTCCCAGTAGTGATAGAAGCACAAGCATACTCCCAGCCTGTCTGAGGTGGATCTGCTGCAATGCCCCTATCATGCTGAAACCAGGTGTGCATCAGGTCTGCTCTGCCTTTACTGCTGTTGAGCGTCTATGCTCCTTGCCTTGCTCTCAGGTGCCAAGACTGCCTTCTGTCATGACTGTAATTCAGTTCAAACAAGCTGTGGTTGCTGCTGACTTCAGTATGTGACCCCAAATTTAGGTTTTCAAGGTGAAGTTTGTGTCGCCGTATGGAGAGCAGTTACAGCGGCTGGCAGCTGACCAGACTCTGAGGGAAGCCATGACTGGCTTTGCCTTAGGGCCAGGCCCAGAAAGTGGCATAGCCCCTCAGCATAGGGCAGGTAACTTCAAACCTCTCTACTTTGTCCTGAAGATCGTGGTTTAGGAGCCTTTAGCCTATTTGCAAGTTAATGCACAACAGCAGTAAAACATTGATTTTAAATCCGCGACGGAATAAAGGTACAAGCAAAGGAGCTAAGGCCAGGAGTGCGTGGGTAGGAAGTAGAAAATGAAAAACTGTGAAGTTCGTAAGTTTGCGTATGAAAAGTCACTGTAGTAACACCTATGAATACATTGTATAGGTTGTTGGCTCAACTACTGAAGCATCTTGGCACCTGCCTGTGCCGTCACAAACGTCTTAAGCCTGAGCGTAGTCACTTCTGCTCATGACAATCCCCTTTTCTCTGTGAGCCAACTTGGACTTGCAATGCAAACCAGCAGCTGTTGTTCTTCACACGTGGCATGTCACCCATCACACATCATACTTCTTGTTCTTTGTGTACTTTTGTTTCAATCAACAAAACTGTTCATCTGTCATCTTGCTATACAATGCGGGTTTTTGCAGGGCTGATCCCTCTTTTGGTGCGGCTGCTTTATCCAAAGATGCGCAAGCGCAGCGGGCGGCTTGGAGGGAAGGGCGCTCCTGGGTCAGCCCGCTCAGCCATTCTCAACTACCTTGCTGCCCTGGATCCTGTTGAGTTAGCTCCCCTGGTGCAGCTCTTCTTTCAGCCCATCAGCACTGCCTTCCAGCAAGGGAGTCAGAGTGAAGAATCTCATCTGGCTGCTGCGCTACCAAGCTCTGACAGGTACATGTCCTTGCATTACGGTAGCAAACGCTGCTCAGATGTGTTGACTCTCCTGAAGCGAGCTATCAAGCTTGCATGCAGCATACAAACATGCACTGGCAGCTTCACTGGATGTCTGTGCAAAATGTTTTCATGGTACAGCATGGTACAGATTGTGGTGGCATTGCAAGACCGTGCATGCTGCAAAACAGCACACATGGACAACAACATGTAGTCTGCAGGCCTGCTGTGAATGTAATAACCCTGCCGTACACACAGACAACAATGTGTTGATATATTGCAAATCATCAAGTCCCTGACATGCACTTGGTCAACTACACACAATGTTTCCTCATTGTCTTGTATATCAATACCAAAATCATCAAGCTGTTCGGCAACAGGTTGTGTGTATGTCGCAAGAACTGAATCTACATTACATGACCTTGCGTTACCCTTACCGTGTGTGCAGCTTGTTTCCCGTGCCTTGGTGGGGATACCATCTGGGGCAGCATGACGGGTCCTGGTGGCTGACCACCCTGGACCCTGCCGTGCTGCACAGCATGCCCAGCAGGCAGCGCCTGGGAGTACTAAATGCCGCTCATGACCTGGTGAAGCATCTGGGGCACAAGCTGAAACCCTTCCTGCCAGAGATGTGTGCCTTGGTCCTGGTGCTCTTGCAGGGAGCCTCACTCAACTCGAATCAGGTACAAGTTGTGTGTTTCTGTGTTGCGTTTGTTACAGTCCAGTTGCTGTGTAACAACCACACAGTCTGTTGGGTGTGCTAAGCATTAGTTTTATGAGAACTGCACAACATGCCAAAATTGCACAAAGGCTGATTTGGACCTTTCAGAAACCTGGAACGCTGTGTGGTGAATCAGGAGCCTTTGCTGATGGTAGTTTATGTGCATTTCGGCCAACCCCCCCTTCCAACTCCCCTTCCTTGAGCATTGACATTGGCAAGCTTTGGAAAAATTCACCATGAATCCTCCAATCATGCCTCATTTGAGAAATTCTCATGACACAAGCAACTTTGGTGAATCGTGATATGCAAACAAACGCGAGTCATAGTCAGGTGGGCATGTGCAAGGTGGTGGTGTGTGGTTGCAGGCCAGAACAGCAGTGGAGGGCGAGGCAATGAGCAAGGAGGGCAGCCGCAACATACGCAGCAGTGGCCTCAGGTTCTGGGCAACTGTCTTGCAGCGGTTTCCAGAGGGCATGGACTACAACCAGTCTTGGGGACCCTTCCTGGCGGCTGTGGAGCCCCAAATGGAGCGCATGGCTGTTGAGGTGGGTTGCCAGCCTTGGGGTCTTTGCTTGGTGAACAGTGATTAGCATCACGCAGCTTGCCTTGTGTCTTGAGACGCTTGGTATTGATAACTGTATCCAGCTCTTGTCTGGAGCTGTCAGCGTGCTGGCATGCTTTGACATGAAATGCATAACGTGCTGCACCACCTGGCGCATCACCTTCCTGTTGTTCTGCGCGCTGCATTCAAAGACTGCACTGTAGTGCATTGCGTTTGTTGACTCATGGCAGAGCAGCATTCACTCGTCTGCATGCATCACTGACCATACATCAACAAGAGGATGCACATAGTCATAGCTGTATACCTGGCACTGCTGTGAGTCAACTGCAATGCCTCTCAGCATTCAAGTTTGTAAGATGACTGACCTGGCAGGCATCTTCTGTGAGGGCACCTGCACTGCTGGAGTGTGTAGCTGCAATGGCAGCATCCCCAAGCCTGGCACCCGTTTTGTCTGGGCAGCCCTCTGTCACACAGGCTTCAGACAACAGGCTTGCTGGTGAAGACAGCACAGCTTCACCTGACACCCTAGCACTTGGCCATAAGTGAGAAGCCATCCTTTCACATGTATACATGATGTGCTGCACCAAGTTTGTGGTGTTTCAGCACTGTGTGCATACAAATTTATACATCACATGCCTCATATACAAAGCCTATATGGCTCCCGTCGATGGCTGAAAAGCGTAAACTTTGCTTTTCCTTTCTTGCCTCATATATAAACTCTGAAGTTATGCAAAAGTTGCTGCTGTTGGACTCCCAGGTCCAGCTGTTGTATGCAGTCTTTGGGTTGCACAGAGTGACATGCTTATGCAACTTTTGACACACTGCATCACGGTGTCATCTAAGCACAAAGTCTGGGCAGTCTGTTGGGAAAGCATGTCGCCTGTTTTGTCGCAGATTGAAAGGGGCCCAACTACCTTGTTTGCAAGTTGCAACCCTCAAAACTAAAATGTATCAATAACTACTTGGTGTGCAATATAGGCTGATGCGCAGCTCTTTGGCAGTGTTGTCGATGCCCCGCTGCCTGGACGCTGCACGCAATGCCACACTAAACGTGGTGGAGAGCTTGCTAGACTTGGAGGGAGTGTTGGGCTACAACATCATCATGTCCCATGTAGATCAGCTGCTGGAGTCCCTCAGACTCATTGTCGTGACTGCATGGACTGCGCCGGTGAGGAAACATCTGACAACTCCCTTCATGGCTGTTTTCATTTCTGCTCAGCTTGGCCATCTCTTTTAGTGCTTGCTGTCATGGTGTGTGAGTGTATGCGACAAGTCCCATCAGCAAGTCAGACATCAAGAAGTGTGATCGACCTCCTGGTTGTGTGAATGGAACTGAAACAGCTGCGCTTATTTTACCATGTGCAATCTGAGTATTGACAGGAGATGTTCACCTCTGAAAATGCAGCATCCGGTCCTCAGATATCTGTGTTCCTTTGCGAACTTTGGAAGCCTGTGATCAATGGTACAGGCCAACAAGCCAGCAAAGGTGGCAGGACAGAAGAGGCAAGGGGGCAAGCAGCAGCAGCAGGGTGGGGGTGCTCCCAGCAGGAAGGTGGGTACCCGCTGCCTGGCCATCATGGAGCGCCTGGCAGGGGGGATCGGGGACGCTGGGCGAGGGCTGTTGCTGGCAGATGCCCTCATGCCCCTGCTACAGCAAGCAGTCTCTGGCAGGTGCGTCCAAATGCACTGCACCACATGGTGATTTTTCCTGCAATATGCAGTGCTTGCTGTGCTGTCAGCCTTGCAAAGCAGCACTTATGTCGGACTGAAGCCTGATTCATGCTATTCATTCAGGCGTCAGTCTCTCCACACTTGCCTGCTCAGTACAGAGGTGAATGTTGCTGTCTTCTCCAATCTTGGCTCATCGTTAAATTGATTGTTTGAATGCAGGAAGCCGCGCAATGGCACTGCTAACGAAACCACGGCTGTGCGCACTTTAGCAGTCCTTTCAGCTGTGTGGCAACAGCTCAGTGCCGCCCCTGTCACACTTCCCGCCATGTCCCAGCTGGAGCGGTATGTTCTTCTTCTCAGCCCCCTGGTGGGGGCCCTGACCACCCCAGAGGCCCGCCAGGGCTTGGCTGCAGCCTTTGTTGCCTTGTCAGGTCTGTTGCCTGAGTTGGCAACCCCGACACGCCTGCTGACTGGCCTGAACAAGCGCGCTGAGAACATGATTGGGGAGCTGGACTACGACAGCAGCTTGGCAGCATACAGTGAGCTGCAGACAGGGTTCTGGATGGAGCTGAAGAAGAATCAGGGGCTGCCACTGATGCATCAGTGCTTCTGGGATTTACGGAATCCGGATGACCTGGCTTTAAGGCATGCTGCTGCACAGGTATTTGGTTCACGACGTGTACAGATATCTGCATGTGCTGTGACTTGTTCAGTGTATTGTTGTCATGAACAGTGGTCTCAGCCAAAACCTGGATTTGTTGATGGAGGGGCCCTGCCCTTGCTCACATTATTGCATTGCATCTATTGCCTTGGCAGCTGGGTCTTTGGTCTGCATAGGTCCACATACGTACAGGCCTCTCAGGACAAAAGCCATGTCAGGTTGAATGGCAGCAAACAGTCTTATACGTTTGATGACAACTCGCTGGCAAAACCACGTGGCATTGTCTGACAATCAGTATTCTGTTGAAATTTGCTGCAATGGTTTTGATGGGCTTGGGCAAACCTGACAATTTTTTTCATAAATTGCCCACGGGCGTCTTCTTTCTCTTCCCCCACCCGTTTTCTTGCTTGCTGCAATTGGTATGTGATCTGAGCACACTGCTCATTGCATGCAGGCACTGTCAAGATGCCTGGCAGCTGCAACTCAGCAGCAGCAGCAGCAGCAGCAGGGCGAGGCAGAAGAGGGAGGGGCGCTTGGTCTGGTGCAGCAGTTGCTGTTCAATCTGGCTAAGAAGGGCGTGACTGCTGCCAACCTAGCTGTGCGCCAGGTCAGTGTGACACACTTCGACATCCGGATCTACCCAAGCATCATGCAGCAATGTTATTTACCCCACATGCTTGGCATGGTATACACACCAGCACGTGGCCAGACGTAGCATGCTTCTGCCTGGCAGGTTGTGGTCTTGGATTGACCAGCTGAAACAAGCCATCAGCCAGGTTCATGCAGAAAGCAGTTCCCTGGTGGCCAACATTATTTAAGCTCAGAATGGCACATGGACAGTGTGGCTGCTGTTGAGCCCCACCTTTCATGATTTCCTCACACTTCCAGTGCCAAAAAGGCATGACCTTTTCCCTCCATTTTTGGACTCACAGTCTGTCGTCTGTGGTGACAGGAGCATGTGATTCTGCTGAGGGGCCTTGTTGTGGCCTTTCCAGGGCAGTATGCAGATCTGGGGCTACTGCTGGACAAGGACACAGAGCTGGACTTCTTCAACAACGTGGCCCACTTGCAGCTGCACAGGCGCCAGAGGGCACTGCAGCGCCTCACCAAGGTGCTATTGCCCTCTGCCCTCTGCGTTCTGCTCAGTACCTAAGGTTCCTTGCATGAACGCAGCTAGTTGATGCTAAACTGTAACCGATCAGATTGTGTGTTCATTGTTGTATCCCTTATTTGGCGTTTAGGTTCCATAGCTGTCTGCTACTGTGTTGACTAATACTGATTATTGTGGCTTTGAGCTTGTTGTGATCTGTCTGCATCTTGCTAGCCAGCATTGCCTTTGCTGCAAGACATAGCCTCTGATTTTTGGCTTGCAGTCAAGGTGTCACCTCAGACAGGGCTTGCCTGCTGTTTGCTGTCTACAAAAAGCTGCTGCTTAACAGCCTGATGCTGTGGTTCAGGTGTTGGATGAAGCTGGTACAGAGAGTAAAGTGCAGTTGAGCCTGAGCACATTGCTGGACATTGTCGCGCCTCTGCTGCAGCAGTTCATCCTGGAAGGCAAAGCTGCTGAAGAATCTGGGCACGACATCAAGCAGGTTAGTTGTATGGCTAGTCGAGCCCATTGTAGAACGTGAGCTGATGAGCAAGCTACATTGGCGGCAGTGCCTGAATGCAGCTGCAGCATCAGATCAGTGGCAGGATCTTCACTCTTTGGTGCCTGTGATTATACTTCAGTGCTTTGGTGCATGTGTACAGAGCAACTTAGGTCGATGCTGCATGAGCAGGACTGTGTCATTCCAAATGCAAGAGGCTTAGTATTGATTGCGGTTGAATGGCGCGACTGCAGATTGACAAGGATAGGGAGGCAAACGTGACAGATGCTGCTGTGACCACTCTGGGTGCGCTGGCAGCTCAGCTGCCCTGGATCCAGTATGAGCAACTGCTCAACCAGTGGCTCAAGGTCATGAAGAAGACTGGAACCAAGGTCAGCTCTTGCAAGTGCTGTGCATGTCCTTCCAGCACAAGTACAACACCGTGCTTGCTAGGGGCCAGAAGCACATTGACTGCATGGCCTGGATGACTTGCACTACTAGCACAGACTCAGCAAACCAAAAGAACAAAGTCTGGCACGTTTGTGTGTGTAACGTGGTTGATGTTGCTGTGGCTTGTCAGGCAGGAGTCCAAGCATAATTGTGAAACCTGTGTACAATGCCAGATAGGCATTTGAGCCAGATTCAGCATCAACAGCCAAGTCAGAATTGTGCCAAGTGTGACAAGGCCTGCTAGGCCTAAACTTGACAACAGGCAATGCTTGCTGCTGCATGTCTAAATTGTTTGCTGTGGTCCAGGCTGTCATTCGTGGTGTTTGCTCCATCATTGATGCCTTCCACTTCAGCATTTCCCCCCAGATTCTTGCTTCAGCTGACTCACCACTGCCTGCTGAGTCAGCTGCATCAGCTGATCATGCAGCAGAGGAAGAAGAGGAAGGTGACCATGAAGCCACAGCAAACCGAGCTGCAGAGGCTGAGTCAGCTCATCGTGACATCCAGTCAGCGCTGACAAGGCGTGTACTGCCATCCTTGAGGTCGCAACTTGTGCAAGATGGCGAGGTACAGCTTCGCACGGATTTAAAAAGTGGAACAACAATAGTTGTTTTTCCCTGTGACAGGAAAGAAAAGCCCCAATTTTTGTTGTTTGTTGTTCTTTGTTACTGTAATTGGTGCAGGATGGTGCGGTACAGCTTCATACCAATGTGGCTGCAGTATGTGTGCTGCAAGTCCCAAAGACCAACTTTTTTGAAAAGCAAATACAGCTGTGATGTGTGTATGCATCAAAGTGGCATACCAGAACATGACAGGCCACGCACCACAGCATCGGATATTTTGCAAAATTAAGTGAATTGACAACCTGCCGGCTTTACTGTAAAACAATGTGCATTGCACATTTCTTTGTACTCATAATGGCAAAAGAGTGTATCAGCAATCTACTGTGTTGAAGCATGGATCAAACAACCTAGAAGGCCCAAAATATAATGCACCATGGTTTCATCAAACTCCATGTAGTGAGAAGGCGGTTAAGTCTAATAATGTGTTCAACTCAGAGGAGAATGTGTGACTGCATTTTGGTATGTGCAGGTGGTGCGGGCTCCTGTGGCATTAGCAATGGTGAAGCTGCTGAAGCTGTTGCCTGAGGAGGCCATGACCCACCAGCTCCCCCAGGCTCTGCAGGGGGTGGCCCACCTGCTGCGCAACCGCCTCCAGCGCATCAGGTGCCACACTGCTGTTGTCTGCTCAATCTGACATCCACTATCCACAGAGGGTCTGCGCACGTCGCAATGCAAGCATTGACCTCTTAACGTTTGTCTCTTCCTGTGCATACACATCTGTGGCAGGAAAGGTGCAGCTTGTGTACCTCAGAGATGGCCCACTATTGTCTTGATGGACTGCTTTTGGGACACAGAAACGTCACTTCAACTAGGAAACGTCCCTTGTATTAAACGATGTCTGGGTACTAGTCAGGAGCATTTCACATCAGAGAAAACTGTTAGATCCATCATTGAACAGCAGTGGGCAGTTCAAGTTGGGGTGCAGACAAGTCTTGTGGGGTGTTTGCAGGGATGATGCCAGGAATGTGCTGGTGGCAATGATGGCTGAGCTAGGTGCAGAGTACCTCTACTTCGCCATCCAGGTCTTGCACAACGCGTGCCCTGCCAAGGGCTACACCGCACATGTGCTGGGCTACACCCTGCATGCCATCCTTGAAACCATCTCTAAGGTATGAAGCTCATCACATTGTGCACTCTCCCATCAGTGTACTTGTCCTTTCTTCAGAGTGGGTTGATGCCCGGAGTCCTGATGTTGTGTGAGATCGTGTTTTACATTGTCACTGGGAAGATGGTCATAGCTGAAGCCCTGGTTCTGCCCTCTGCCTTCTGTAAAAACCTGATATTGCTATCAAGCTCATTGGAGCTGTTCTGCAGGACTGTGCATGTCATGTGCCGCTTTGTGTTGTTAGGGCACATATGCATGATGCATGGTGCAACATGCAACTTTGGATGTGTGTGACACGCAGTGCTGAAAACCGTAGGGCCACTTGTTTCTCATCAAGGGCTGCTTGAGACAGTTCTGTGTGTGCAGGGAGCAGCCCCAGGGGCTCTTGATGGCTACCTAGACAGGATCTTGCCTGTCATGGAGGCTGACCTGTTTGGAGACATTGCTGAAGCCAAGGAGGCTGATGCTTTTGCTGCCAAATACAGGTGCGTGGCATTTGCCAAGGCCTTCCATTGCACTTGGTCTGCTAGTCATGTACTGCAGGTTGCAATGAAGCAGATGATTTGCCCGCCTTTCTGATGTGTGACAGGTGCTATGCTGCTGAGCACAACAGCCAAGAATTATGGCATGTTAGGCTCAGCTACTTACATATGCCCACATGTAGTGTGTCCCATGTTGCATCCTTGCAAACAAATGCTCCTTGATCTGTGAAATGCCTGCTTTGAATCAGCAAACAAATCATTGCTTGTCAACACAGCAGCTCTGGCTGTGCAGGGAGGCAAAGAAGTGCAAAGCGTACGACATGTATCAGCTGCTGGCCCGCATGATCACCTTCAGACAAAACATTGGACAGCTTTTGGCAGCTGTGCGCAAACACCTGGCAGATGCCAGCCAACCAAAAGTGTACAACAAGCTGTCAGTCCTGCTGCAACATGCAAGCCGGGGCATCCATGCCAATGCAACAGCAAGCCCCCAGGACCTGATGATCTTCATTCATGGGGTACTGGATGGGGGCCTGGCAGGGGAAGAAGCTGCTAGGGAAGCTGCTCAGGCTGAAGCAACTGCTGCTGTCCATACAAGCAGTGAGTGCTCTCCCCTTCATGCATTTGACGATTGTACGTCATATATCATAATGCTGCATATCATGTGTATTTACTGTCGTATCACCCATGTACTTCAGGTTGCTCCTGTACAACCGCATTTCAAAATGCACATCATTATATTGGCTATGATCACACTTGGTGATTACGCATCATGTTGGAGACAGGGCGTCATGAACTGCAGGTCAGGATGCTCTACCAGAAGCTGAACAGACAGGTCAGCATGACCACATGCTAGTGGACTTTGCCCTGGGGCTGTTGCACACTGGCCTGAAGAAAGGCAACTTGGGAGGGCAGTCCCCAGCAGCCCTTGCCCTGCTGGATCCCATGCTGCCCCTTTTGGTTAGGGCCCTGGGAAGCCGCCATGCCAACTCGGTCTCACTTGCCCTCAAGTGCCTGGCCTTCCTCATCAGATTGCCCCTGCCAGGTATGCCCTTCTTATGTAGCCTTACACTATGGGGGTCATGATGGTGCTGAAGTACCTGTCTGCACAGCCCTACTACTTCTGCATGTGTGTTGCCCTGTCTTCAACACTGAATTATGTACCTATTGTCTAGCATGGTTCATGCATTTGTTTGCATGGCTCATCTATGCTTTGTCATCAGCATACTGGTGCAGGTTCCCATTAAGACGATTGAGTACTCTGGTGATTCCCAAGCATGACTGTGTTGCCTTCTGATGCAGGCCTGGCAGCTGAGTCAGCAAGCGCTGGTAAGGCAGTGACAGGTCTGCTGCAGCGCATGTCCAAAACAGGCGACCCAATAGCCCAAGACTGCTTCAAGCTGCTAGCCACGCTGCTGAGAGAGTCCCACACATACAAGCCTACCAATGCTCAGCTGCGATTTCTGCTGACTTGGGCCTTTGGAGACATGGAGGAAGCTGCCAATCGACAGGCTGGCTTCGGCCTTCTCAAGGTCAGTCCAATACGGCAAATCTTGTCCAGCAACCCTTTTCAGTATTGTCGTGACTGCTGCCAAATTGCACCACACAACAGCTGCTTGTAACGCTGGCAAGATTGTTGTTATTTTGACTCGACCTGGGGCATGACACAAGGATGTGCTGGGTGCAGAATCCTGCCGTGTTTTATATGGCAGACTGTTGAGAGCTCCCAGTACTGAATTGCAAAAGCAGAACCTCTTCTCACAATCAACATGCATGTTGCTGAGCACATTGTGTGCTCAAATTGCAGGCTGTGTTGCAGCGTAAGTTGGTGGTACCCGAGGTGTACGACATCATGACCCGGGTGCAGGAGATGATGGTCAGGTCTCAGTCTGCTCCCATTCGCCAGCTCTGCGCTTCAGTACTGCTCCAGTTTCTGCTGGATTACCCAGTTGGGGACAGGCGCCTGCAGCAGCACCTTCACTTCATCATTACTAATCTCTCCTATGAGCATGAAACTGGCAGAGAAGCTGCCATTGACATGCTGAAGGTGAGTCGCCACCACAAAAGACTGATATCTGCTACCATGCCTGATCACATGTTTGTTCGCTGCATGCTCAAAGACACCACAGTGCTCTCTGAGAAGTGCGCATAGCTCGGTGACTATGTGTGTGAGTGTTTGTGAGCTCAGCCTGCTTGTCTGTATCAGCTTCCCGCATGGGCTGGCAAAGCAAGGCACTCATGTCAGTGCCAATGAAGCCCAGGTTGCCTTAGCTTGGAGGCAGCAACAAGCGGCTGAAGTGCTATGGCCACACTGTAAACTCTAAACCCTAAGCATTGCTGCAGATCATCATCAGCAAGTTCCCAGAGGAATTAGTAAACGACTGGTGTGAGGTCTTCTTCTTGCCACTGGTCCAGCGCTTGACTGGAGATCCAAGCAGCAAATGCAGGGAGGCTGTTGGGGCATCCCTGAAAGCCCTCATGCACAGAGTCGCCCCTGACCCTCTGGACAAGCTAGCTCAGTATTGCCTAATCTGGCTTGGTGGTGGCGATGCGAGACTGGCACGCACTGCAGCACAGGTTGGTTCACGCTGCTGCATCTATCACCCACTTCTCAGCATGGCCTACTGTTGGCCAGCTAAATTTTTCCCATTTAGAGTTGTGCACGTCGTGTGTTCACACATGACTCAACCATGTGCACCATCACAGCCTTTTTGTGTTGTAATGCAGAAGCCAGTGCACAATGTTTTTCTGCACAATAGCATATAAAAGCGGTATCAATCTGAGCTGATACTGCTGCATTACAATACTGTCACAGAATGTCAAAGCTGCACAAGTGTACACAACCAGGGCATGTACCTTTGTGACGCATGCAGTTCAATGTGAGGTATGTGCAGCTGCCTTGGTGAGTTTTTGTAATGCATCCTGCAGGCCTTGGGGATACTAGTACAAGTTGAAGGTGCCAAATATGGCCGGCGGGTTCCCGCCGTTCTTCCCCATCTGGCCAGCTCCCTGCAGAAGGGTGTGCAGTCCATGGAGGAAGAGCAGGAGCTGAGTCAGCAGGATGCAGAGGATGAGTCATCCGGCAGACTGCCTGGCTGGCAGGAGGTGTATGCCTGCCTGCTGCTTCTGGAGCGGCTGGCCAACACAACACCCACCCAGGTCAGTCTGCCACATTTGATGCTATGACATGCTTCATCTCTGTTCTTTGAGTTGCTATATGTTCTGCATCATTATGGAGTACACCATTGCGGATTTGAATTGGCCGATTTACTTCCGTAACGGTGTAAAGCAAAGTTATATTCTCATCAATGTAAGAGACGGTTACAGATGCCTGCAGCCAGTTGTCCATCATCCTGTGTTGCTTTTTGTGTATGCATTGCATACAAGAGTTGCCATCAGCTATTCACACTGCTGAGGCGGGATTTGACTGCCTGACTGAAGCTTGGAGTGTGGCTGTGGATGCAGGTGGCGTGGCAGAAGAGTGAGGCAGTGCAGCAGGTGTGGCGCGGTGTGGTGGCTTTGCTGGCCTACCCCCACCTCTGGGTGCGCAAAGCTGCTGGCCGCCTTGTGGGATTGCTGCTGTCCACTGCCAAGCTAGGTACAGCCTGAATTTTCACACTGCCTCATCATAGCTGCCTTTCACTGTCTGTACCCATGTATGTTGCTGGCTGAGCTGGGTCTCAGCAGGCTGCATGTGCAATAGTCACCATGAGTTGCTGTAGAAGAAACACATGGAGGTCTCGGGTCCTTTGCAGCGTGTTTCTTCTTTTTGCCTGGCTGGAAAGCAAGGTCAAGGCAGCCTCTGGTACCACACAATGGAAGAAACTCTATTGATGCACCTCAGTAAAAGTCAAGGGTTTCAGTGCCTCATTACAGCTGCCGTTGTCTGTCACTGGCTGAGGCTGCAATAGCTACCATGAGTAGGCTGCAATAGCTACCATGAGTTCCTGTAGAAGAGACAGCATGCGGTCTCGGGTTCTTTGCAGCATGTTTCTTCCTTTTGCATGGCTGGTAAGCAAAGTCCTCTGGTGGTGTTGCAGGAGCAGGGCTGCTATCTGGTGAAGGCACAAAGCCTGGCCAGCTGGCACTGGCAGTGTACTGTCAGCTGGAAGCAGATGTGGATGACACCTTGGCAGCGCAAGCTGTCAAGTGCTTGGTGCACCTCTCTAAGGAGATGCTGCAGGTTGACAGGGCAGCAGGGCTGATTCCCATAGCCAGTGTGAATGGGGATTGCACTGTCGACAACAGCAAGCAGCTGTCCAATGGCCATGCTGCTGGACTCAATGAAAACGTGAGCAACCGATCAGAAGATTATGATGAGGATGGGACTGCAGCAGCTGACTCAGAAGCTGAGAGCGAGGGCCAAGATGAGCAAGAGCAGCAACAGCTGGGGCTTGCTGGAGCGCCTGGTCTGACTTTGCAGGGGCTAGTGCGGCGCATGGCAAAGATGGCTGGTGACAGGTAAGCTGAATGATAAAAACGGCACTGATGGCCTGAAGACACAGATTGCAAACAAATGGCACGGTATGGCGCCATTGTTGACCTACATGTTGGCCTAGTCATGCTGCAAATGTGAGATAAATTCCGCAGCTGCTCTGTCTGATCATATGCTGCTGATGCTGCAGAACGTTTCATCGTCAGGTGCATCGCATCTGGGCCCTCAAGTTCATTGCTGCCTTGACAACACGGCTAGGGCAAGATGGCATACTGCCCTATCTGAACCAAATCATGCAGCCGTTGTACCGCATACAAGAAAGTGGATCAGCTCCCAACACTGATGAGGTAGGTACATGCTTCCTGGAAGGCATCCAGTAGTTGAACTCAGTATGTAGCTTTGCATGGCTGCTTGCAGTCAGTGATCTGAGCCTGAGCAATTGCCAGGCAGTGCAGATGTTTTGCTGCATGCTAATCTGTGTGCTTGTGTTGCAAGATGTCTTGTATTGTACTTGGTGAGCATGCAAACAACTGAGGACATGCCTGTGCAGACAAAACAGCTTGCTGAGGAGATCATATCACACATCCGAGAAGTAGCTGGAGCTGATGCTCTAGTGTCAGCCTTCACCTCTGCCAAGAAGGCTGTTACAGCAGTGCGCAGTGAGCGCAAACGCAGAGCGGCTGTACAGGTATGGCTTTCCAGACAGCAACTGTGCTGTATTGTTTCACAGAGCACTTGAATGTGTATGCGTGGTATGGTATCTTGCCACTTTGCTTAACAAGGAGCAGGCATTGTTACTTTCTGCTATTCACTGGCATTGTCATAGGCATTGTAGTGAAAGCCAACATTGTGTGCTTGATTACAGGTGCTGGTAGACCCTGAGGCAGCTGCACGCACCAAGCTGCACAAGCAAGAGCGCAGAGCAGCTGGCCGCAAAAGAAAGATGGAAGAAATGCAAAGGCGCCGTGGAGCTGGAGTTGCCGTCAAGAACAAGAAGAAGCACAGAGGGGTGGATGTATAAAAGCATATCTGTGCATGTAGAGATCTTTGTAGATATAGGTAACTGATAGATAGGATGTAGAGTCATCAGTCTTGGCAGCTTTGCGGACAAGGAATGTTCCCATGTCCCCATCAAAACGAACCCGTTAAAATCTTGATCTGTGTTGACCATCGTATATGTTACTGTGTGTCACAAAACCATGCAGTGGTGGGCAAAGTTGACTGACAGATCACATAATGTACACAACATCTGCGCCATCCTGAGCTGAAAGCATGACACACTCTTCAGAGTCCCTTGTCTGCAGGACAGCCAGCATCTCCTTCTCTGTGCAGCTTTTGACATTGTTTCCATTCAGCATTGTGCTAGTCCAGGTTAGCAGGTCAGACACCTGTAGTACAATGGCACCTCAGGTACCAGACCGCAGGCAAACAAGCGATGATGATGGTCAGCGGCAGTCAGCACCTTGTACTTGTAGGCTTCCTTGGTGAGCTTACCATCCAAGGCCAACACCAGGGCCCTCTACACAGCATACAGCTGTGTAGCAGTGGCTGATTACCAGCAGAAGCAGCACTGAGCGTTGTTCCAGCTGCAGCAGTCTCACCTCAACCATGTTGAACCTAGGCACATGAACTCCCATCAGCAGGGTTTCCTTGTCAGCATGCTGAGATCCTAGCAGCTTGTCGGAATCTTTTGTGAATGAGCAGTTGAACAGAGCGTTGTCCTCTTGTGAGTTTGACAATGAAGTAAAACTATTTGCTTGCTCAGGCTTCACTGACACTGACAGCTTCTTGGTGCCAGCATCGGGGCTCAAGCTCGTGGCTCTGAGAATTGCAGACGCAGAAAAGCAAACGGAAGCATCGTGGCTTTCTCTCTGGTTGGCACCACTTGACAGGCGGAGCTGTGGTGGGAGGGGGTCGGGCAGTATGTCCTCAGCTTTGGCTCCTGTCGAGGCTCTGTTGAACTTGTTCTTAGACGCTGCAAGAGTCAGAGTATGTGTTCAGCGCTTGCTAGGCACATCATCCGTGCAGCTGCAGAAGCATGGCAGGAGAACTTACAACCACCACTGCTGCGATGACTGTACACTCTGCTTCTGCTCGACTTGCGTCTGCCCGGCTGCACGCCAGTGGCTTCTCCAGGAGTTGCGTCAAACAGATCTGGCGTGGTTGTAAGCACAGCGGTGGCGAGTGGAGATCTGTGCTGATCAGCTGCGCCAGAAAAGGGAGCTGGTGACAGAGACAACCTGACTCTCTTGTGAGACGGGCTTCCATCGCTGCGCTGCGTCACTCGCAGTCTGAGTGACACAGGCTTCTGCTGTATAGCCACGTCTACATCACCCTCTGCCATCTCGCTCTTTCAGAGTAGCAGTGACACCGGACTTGACTGCGGAGACTGCCTGGCTTGTCAGGCAATAGTTTGTGACGCGGCTAAGTTCTTCTCTGCAGCTCGTTCGATTTGGGGCGGGAGAGGCGTGCTATGCCGGCATCAATGCGGTGCTGAGAGAGCGCGTCAACCGATTCATACTCATTATCTAAGCGTTTTTCCAGACTGTACATGCAGACTCTGCATGCAGATCAGCAAATTGATATCCGATCTCTCAAGGTAACAGCTTGTAGAAGGTGATCTGGCAAATTACTATGACAGGTATGGAAATGGTATAAAGTTTGCACACACTACTTAGGAAGGTATGGATCTTGGTATGTAATGTCCGCAAGCGAACGCAGTTGATACTCTCCAAGGGATTCAAGCAATGCAGTGCAGGACAAGCTTTTAATATAGCGTATTTCTGTGTGTAGTCCTCAGAAAAATCAATTGAGATCAATGCTGTCCATGTTCAGTCCCTCTCCAGCATACTTCTTCAGGTGATCAATACCATACTCTTCATCTTCTTCAGCACTGCGCTGATACTCCTCAGAAGTCAATCTGGGGTCCGTCTCAGGGTTCTCTGTACAAGGGGCAATGAATGAGTTTGACAATGGATCTGTGATTTTGAGTGTCCATGACTGCTTTAGTGCCATGCAGTCTTCAAGCTTCTGGAAGAAGGCACCCCATGTGCTTCTATCCAATGCAGATGCGCTGTCCCCAAGCTGAAAGGTCTGTGTCTGTCTCAAGGCAGTGATGATCTGCTCTAGCAAGCCTTCAACAGTTGTAACAAGGCCACCCATGCTGCCTGCACAACAGTGACCATGTTGCCATCTTTACATAGTAGAGCATCATATGTAAGCGCTTGAGGCGCTTGAGGAGCGCAGGCAAAGGTGATTGCTCAGCTCAGCATGTCACTATTGTCCCCTCCTTGTGTTTCAGTGCCATTTGGTGTAGCATCAGCAAGCATCTTTGCCCTCTGGCATGCGCAGAACCATGCTAAAACCATTTGTTGCAGCAACTATGTCATCCATGCATGTCAAGCATGAGCTTGCACAGAGTGCTGGCCTGTCTTGACCTGTGGTGACTTCCAAATCTGCCTCAGGAATAGAGATAGAAGCACTCTCAGCCTTGATGACGTCTCGTCTCAAGTCATCTTGCTCTGACACAGCAAGGGTGATGTTGGTGCCCTTCTCGCTGACGCCCCCTCCTGCTTTGATGTCTGAGCTTCTGTAGCCACAGGTGTCACACGCATTGGACATGATCACCACTTCCTGCACCAGGCCACCTCACTTTACTCTACATCCTAAATGTACTTATAGTTAAGACTGCATGCCATGATCACACACTCATTGATCAAGCTGACCAGTAGCACACATGGTGTCTGACAGCGGAACCGACAGGAACACAAGCCAGGGTCTGCATGCACCGCCTGCTCCAATGCTTTTTTAGCAACCTCTCTATACAGAAATACCTGAACCAAGCAACCAATCAGCCAAGGTATAAGAAGCTGCTGTCAGGCTTTCAGCACACCTTGAAATAGGGTATGCTGGTCTGAAACACCCTGGTCACAGCCTCGGCATTGCAGGCCATGCAGTGACCAGGCAGCTCGATAATCTCTTCTGGCGATGTGTACTTGCTCATGATCTTCTCTGCCTTGTCCCCTTGTATTCTTGCAAGAGCCTTCTGCAGCGCTGATGCGCCCACAGCTCCGGGGCCATGGTGGGGGTCACTTGCATCTATCTCACCCTGTCATGATACAGCCAACACTGGCAGGGATGCACCATATGCCCCAAAGGCTTTATATCTGTAGCATGACACACATGCAAAGCAGAGGGCACATGTGATGCTGCACACATACTGTCCAGCAGCACTGCAGAACAACTTATTGGCAGACATTGTTAGTGCTGACATGGCGCTGCACAGGGGAAGGCAGAGCATGGCAAGACTTGGTGGAACAAGGTCAGGTCACAGCATGGCTCACCTGCTCAGCAGAGACCTGCGCCTCTTCTGGTGCCAGCAAGCCAATGTCCACCTGCTGCTGCCGCGTTCTGTCATAATGCTCAGCCTGCATGAACACACTACCTCAGCGCACTGCAATGTAAATATTCAAGAATCAGTTGACCAAGCAGGTGCAATTTGCAGTGTCTGCACAGGATGAATCTCAGAGCCTTGGCTGTAAAAAGCAGCAGAGACAGTCTTATCAAGTGGCTCAATTTGAGAGCTCTATGCGGTGACTGAGTTTGGCAAAAACATCAGCTGCAATTAACACCTTTGTGAGCATCACAGAGGATGCTGAGCTCATCACATGCCATGCAGATGCTGATCTGATCACAAGCTGCCTTTCACAGTCCATTTGCCATCCTTTCAGTTGCCAGCCAATTTCCGTCAGCTTACCTGCAATATAGCATCTTGGCGAGGGTTGCCACCTGGGCTTTCTACATAGCTGTTGCCTGCTGGGTCATTTACAATGACGGTAAAGTCCCTTTCGCCTTGCTGGCAGCTGTCCAACTTAGCTAGGAAATCATCAATGAGCTTAGCTGTTGTGGGGTCAGCAGCTCTGCGCTCTTCCTGCAGCAGCCTGATATTGCATGCTGTGTCCATGAGTAGGCCTTCCACAGTTGTGATTGAGCCTTTCTGAGTCGCTGCTGGGATCTCTAGCTCTAGCTCTGGGACTGTGACGACTGCGCTGTCTGACTTAACAACCTGCCTGCTGAGGGCTTGATGGTCACCCTTGGCGACTGTAAGAGTATACTTGATGCCCTGCTCGCCAAAGGCCCCAGTAAAAGACACTTCACTGTTCCTGTACACAGAATGTGATGCTGAAAGTCTACACACTAAGTAGGTGCTGGTAGTGCATCTGAAGTCAAAGGGGAGCTCGTACCTAAAATTGCAATGCTCGCACTCAAATGAAGCTACCATGATGTCCCGGAAATGGGGAACACATGTGAGCAGCATAGTAGTCATGCCCTGCAGACAGTCAGCTGTGAAACTGGTGCAGGTAGCACCTAAACTAGAGCAGTCTGACAAGGTGTACACTGACTCCATACGTTTTCATGACAGTTCATGCATAGGCTTTGCATCTGCACAGGTTCGTCGTCGCCTTGGTTGACGTATATTGCGTTGGCAGGGTCGACAGCTGCATCTGGTTGGTTAGCAGCAACTGCCATTCTTTCAAGTGTTTGGTAGCTGTGAATACGACGCCTTCAAAGCTTGACGTTTCACCTACTGGTCTTTTGAGCGCAGTAATTCGCAAGATATTTGCGCCAGACGAGAATGTCGAGAATGTCGTAAGTGTTGCTTGCAGCACGGTGTTGGCGTTATGACGATCGCTGGCGCTGGCGGTGAGGTAGTCATAGGGTTCAGCTCTGCTGCATCTGAAGTTGCATGATAGGCAACATGATATTGCTGTGCTCAAAGGTCCAATGCTCACAAGCATGTACTGATGTATTTCGAGTATACGGTTTGTGCACGGGAACTCATGTCTGCAAATCATTCAACATCTCGCAATATTGCGACTTTAAGGCTGCTACAGTCAGCTGGTATACACGTCATATATGACTTATATGTGGTCAGCTGTCGCTGCATTATTCTCGATTAACGCGAAACAGTGTCTTTTTTTTCAACAGAAAATATGCTGCTTGAACATCACTGCAACTGGAGTCATCAGTGGCAACTTGCAGGTATATATATTTGCCTATGATGCATATGCATGTACATGATAACTGTGCAGAACCCTTGAGGAACCCACTGAACAGTTCCAGAAGCATCATCTTAAACAACGCGTTCAAAACCTGGAAAAAAAGTTCGATTTTCTCAATTGTGTAACTAATTGCAATGCGCAAAACAATAATCAATAAGCTCTGAGCTGGTTTGAGGTGATTAATACACATGGAAAAGACAGCATGTTGTGTCAACATAGAGAATTTGATATGTAACCAAGAGCATTACCGTTGACACTTGAATCAAATCACAATACACTCCTTTGCCTCAAACAGACTCAGGTGACAGAACTGAAGAGACAGTCTGCTGAGCAACATTCCCTGCAAGACTTGTGCTTTCCCCAGCAATGTCCAGATCAGCAGCAAGAAGTGTGTCGGTGAGGCTGACGCTTTTGGCGAGCTCCAAAATTCCCTCCAGCCCATCTTCAAACTTTGGTCTGTCCAGCTGTTCCTTGATAACTTGCACCAGGGAAGCTCGATATGCATTGAGTAGATGTGCCTTCACCCGCCCGCCTGCATCCACAAGCTCATTTGAGAATGGCCATCTTCCCTCAACATGGCTGGTTCTCTGAAACATCAGCGTAAGCCTCGCTAGGGACATCAAGCTGCAAGCAGATCAACCCGCATTGCAGAAAGCAGCAATCAGGTTACACAAAACCTCCAGCAGAGACTGCTGTGTTTGCAAACATTGACCATAGCTCAACAGCTGGTGCGGAATGCCATGTGGTTGCAGGGTGTGGCTGATTGACGAAGAAACTTACATGCTTGTGCCAGCTTGAGATCCAGAGGTGTTGGCCGGACTATCATGTTGCCCTTGGGGTCTATGAGCACACGGTGTCCTGGCCGTGCATACACAGTTCCAAATTTGCCCACCACAGGCACAGGGTCCTGCGCATACTGACACAACTTAGGCCGTATTTAAATATGTCTACCATCTCTGTGTGTCATCTTACAGCTGCTTGTAGCTTTGCTTGTCACAAACAGAAGTTCAAGTTGTGCTTTGCATGTGCAATGTCAGCAGACGCAATTGCGTACCCTGTCATTGATCACATGCCAGGTGTCAGGGACTCTTGCTTCATACTGCTTGGCAAATGCCCTGTTGCCAGGCCTGGGGGCGCCTACAGTGTACACTTGCACGGAGAGCCAGGGGAAGAGGTCAGCAATGTCATAGGCTGCCAGCACAGCCATCACTCCTCCCAGAGAATGCCCTGTATATGACCACACACAGGGCCTCAGATGACAAGCAAGGGCACTAGTGACACAGTAAGCAAGGAGAGAGCTGGCTTTTGCTGCTGCAGCAGCTGCATCAAATCATATTGCTTGCCAGATTTTACGGCCACAAGTTGCTGCTTCGGACACATCTGTAAGTAAGCCAGATGCAAAAATGACGTGAGGTGCCAGTTGAAGCTACTTGTGAAGCGTGTAATGAAACAGCATGGGGTATGGCAGCGGGCTTGACCTGTGATGAGCACATGCATGTTGCCAGCCTGGTTGGAGCGAGAAGCCATCATGCCAGAAACCAAGTCATTTACCAGCTGCCTCAGTCCACTGTGCCAGCTGGCCCTGAAACCAGAGTGAACTGCTGCGCCTACAGACTCTCCCTCATCACCAAGTGGCACAAGCCATGCCTGCATCCACCAAGCATTGCTGCAACATAGTTCAGCCGCTTGGTCTATGACAGAAATGGCAGGTGTCACAACAAAAACAGCGTGGTCCTGCTGCGCTGCAAACCAGTGGCCACAGGTTCTGGTGCCAACACACTTCACTTCATCAAGCTTCTGTGAACATAGTGATGGGATCATCATGGTGTGCTACATGCGCCGCAGGCTGCACTTTGCAACACAGGCAGAACAGCTGACACTGGCTGACCTTGACATCATGCGTTGCATTTTGGCGATTAGCAGTGCCGCGGAAAGAGACAAGCAGGGTGTCACTGCCCCATGCTACCAGACACTTGGTGTTGGTAACAGGGTCACGCAGCATGTGCAGCTTCTCCAAATTGTACAGCTGCATTGCTGTGGTCTCTGATAGCTTCTGTTCTGTACGTCCCTGCCCAAAAGCAAGACCAATGATAAATGACCAAAAAATGCATGTAACAGTCTGTCTGTAACACAGAGTCTGACTGGGTTGTGTGGTACTCAGCTCACGAAGGTAGTGTCATGTGCCTCAACACATGTCAACTATACTTCAACAATCAGACAAATGTTGTTGTCAAGCAAGGAAGGAGCAACAAGGACCTGTGACCAGGCCGTACAGCTGATGAGACACCACACAGCACAGCATGGCAAGCAGATATGCACGCGAGACCAACCTCATCATACTCATAAGCAAAGCCACACCAGTACAGCAGCTTGACAGCTGTCTCAAAGCAGAACAAGGGCTCCTGCTCCAGAAGCCGCCGGTTCTGTGGCTTCAGCATACTGTTGCGCTTCTCTGACCTGAAACTCTGACTGCTCTCGGTCCACGCAAAGTGCTGAAGCCATTGCTGCACAGACAGAGGTGGCTGCTCACCAATCAGCAGGTTGACTGTCTCTCAGCCACTGATTTATGAGTGAATACGACATCCCTGAGGCATGCGCTTGCTCTCCAAGCATCTTTGCACATTACAATGTGGCATTCGCATCCAGATTGCTTGTCTCCCTGCTGTGCTGTTCCAAAGAGGCTTTGTCGACACTAGTATGCCACATGCACATGCAGAACTCTGCACAACATTGCCTGGTCAGCAGTCAGTGCAGGTGCTAAGATGGATATAAGTGTGCAGAATTGAGCAGGAAGCTGAGGACTGTTGCCTGATGCAAGGCCATGCCATGCTGTGCCAACAAAACAACATGCTGGTAGCAAAGCCATTGTTGCTGACCTGCATGACAACAGTATTTGAGCCAGTTGCGCTGCAGGGCTGCAACAGCACGGAGGAGGAGATGGTCATGCTGAAAGCTTGCAGGTTGGCGGCCAGCTGCATCCAGCTGCCCAGACAGCTGGAACACTTGATCGGACGCAGTACAGTAGCTAACAGCAGACCAGCGTCTATGAGGGAGCTGTGACCCAGGCCCAAAACCCTGCTGGTCCGTAAGCGTGTCAGGGCACGCCCAAGCCTGGAGGGGCAACAGCACAGTTCACACAAAAATTTTGTATATACGCCCCACTTGGGCGGTCATGGGTGCTGAAGCATCGCATGCATAGTCATGTCTCGACTCTTGGACACAGGCTGTGCGCAAACCAGACTTTAAGCTAATTGCACAGGCTTGTTGGTGTCATGAGAACTGTGCTGCAATGCAGACATGCAAAGATTCTGATTGTTGTCTGCCTCTAGCACCTCTTTACAAGCAAAACCTGCATTGGCAATGATGCCCAATGCAGAAGCAAAGCGCAGTGGCAGCACACCTGAATGACCGGTATGGCATCTGTTGGGCGTCCTTCACACCAAACTTAAGCAGAATGATGTGCCAGTAGAAGAAGATACCCAGGGCCACTGCTTGTGCAATGACTGCAGACATGTAAGTATGCGTCTGATGGCATGCCAAATCAGGCCGCAACACACATTCTACGTCTGGTACACTGTGGTATGCACCACCTGCATGCCATTCAGTGCTGTTCTGAGTGCCCACAACAAGCAGTATCCAAGTTTGTGTATGCAAGTAAGAAGATGCCAATGCAGTGACCTTAGGCAAACAGGTTCTTTCTATGCCAATCCATGGGAACAAAGGGCAATGTTGCTGCAACATCCTGTGACACTATGAGCAACTATTGGCAAGAACCCCGCCTGCAAACTGCTTGCACATCTGCTGATCGTACAAGTATTCTATTCCATGGTACTGAACGTACAACATTCAGAGACAAGAAAGCACCTGAAAGTGCATTGGCCAACTGCACAGTGAGCATGCCTTGCAACATCAACCTGCAGCAGCATATGCAGGGGTCCTTGGCAAAGACTTTCTATCTCAGAGTTAGCTGTGTGACTGCAATCATGAAGACCAAAGCAGCTTGCAGACTTGCCAAGACTGCAGGGGTGCCAAGGACTGACACAGAAAATGTGGTTCAACAGGTATATTTAGGTCACCACACAAAAGGAAGCTGCAGCATTTCACCATGGGAAAACTTTGGGAAGGTGAATCAGCCAAGGTGCATCTAGTACAAGAGAGTAGCTGTCTTGCTGTTTCAGCCAAGCCGTCCCTGCATCAAGAAGCAATGCCATAGTGTCAGATAGCTTCTGTGGCCACAAGGGCCAACGTGTGCCTCATTCTCAGTGACTTTAGGAACAGCACCCATAGTGCATGAAGTGCAACACAATACATGGCAACTTTCAGCATGCAATTAAGATATGCAGGGCAAGAAGGTGGGCAGGCCAAAGGCGCACTATGGACAATAAAACGTCTCCAGCGCTTGCCATCTGCACCCGTCCAGGCTGTTGCTCCGTCAATGAGTATGAGATGGAGAAGCAAGATCTGCAGTACAGATATGCAGCTCTTAGTGCAGAGTGCAGTTGCAATGACGTTGTAGTCTGAATGTGCAGATGCATCCTGCAGCATGACACCTGCCAAGAGCTAGTGTCAGTTGCAGCTGAGGAGACTCCCCACATAAGCAGTGGACTGCAGCGGAAGCACATCAGTAGACATGTGAGTTTTGAGACCCCTCACAGCTTTGATTTTTCTGGTAAGCCTGTGTACATGCAATCATGTATGCTAAGTGGTGCCTTCCTGACAAGCAACCCAAGTCAGCAATAGATAGCACTTACAGCATTCCAGCCTGACCACTGCACATACTCGCTCCACTTGCAGAAGTTGGTGAACAGGTGGCAGCTGCCGCGGGTACTGCCATAGCCACTGGACACAGCGAGCATGAAGTTGGACAATGCCTGCAAGAAATGGGTCTTGACCTGGCTGAGACACCAACCAGTGACACTGTCCTAGTGCAATTCAGCACATTCATCATCCTGGTGATCTGATACCAAATACCAAGCAGGGATGTATCCACAAAATTGTCAGGGAAGGGCAGACACTGTATGGCAGCAGCCCAGGTGATGATATGCAGCTTGTGGTCACAGACCAATGCTCACCAGGCAGACTAACTCAAGCATGGTCAAGGTCACAAGCCTGCTGCGCCTTTGTGTCCTGCAATTCAACCTACTCCTTGACTTTCTAGGCCTGATGCTCAAGTAAATTTTTGACTTGCTCAACCCACCACTTCTGCTGTGCTCTTGTGGCCTTCAGCACTGCTGCCCAGAATCTGGTGAGGGTGACACATAGTGTTGCAGTGCAGACTGCACCCACTGCAGCTGAAGCAACAAGCAGCACAAATTTGTTTTTTCCGCCATTCTGCCCTATGTAGAGAGATGCAAAAGCTGCAACCCATGCGGCTGTGATGGTCCACCGTAACACCGAGAACCCAACAAAGATTTTCTGCAACAATATAGAAAGTCCTCAACTGTGGAACTTGGAAAGTATGTTACACTTGAATAGGGGAGCAACCTTGAGAGTCGTTGCTGACACACACTCAAGTCTGAGCACAACAGAGACGTCGGGATTGACAGTCTCAGAGAAGTCTGAGTTTTCGGAGCTGCTCGCAGTGCTGAAGCTAGACCCAAGGCTGACTTGTGCGAGTGTGCCAGGTTTGTACTCCCGTTACGTCAACTTCTGCTCTTGCTTCAAGCAAGAGCCGTCGCCCTGGAACTTTGTGGTTGGGTAGTGCATATCTTAGCCATGAAAGCGGTCACACTGCGTCGTACGTACCGTATGGAGAAGATGCTGACATACCGATCGTGCGAACTGCCTGCGTGCGCATGGCAGCATGTCTTGTTGATGCTGAACGTTTGCTGCGCATGCATGCATGGCAGATGCGCACGAAGGCCTGACAGAGCGCAATCTGTTGTGGGAGAAAGTATGCAATCCCGTGGGTTTAGTAACAGGAAAGCTCGAGCAGACAACTGTAGCCTTTGACAAATTGGTCATATTCTGTCTAACAACAGGTCCGATGTTCTTGCTGCTGCTTGCAAATTTTGGGCCTTTTAACCTTCTTCACAAAGCCTCATTCATGACTGGTGTGCTGCAGTGCCGCCTGTCACTCTTGTCTCTGGGAACACTGCATAAATATTCTGCTCAACCTCAAAGCATCTTAAGCTGCATGGTGGGTTTGAGGTTGTATTCATTATAAGCATGTGGCCAAATAACCTGTTTTTACTCCTTTACAACTCCAGAATGGGCGCGTGCTGCTCTCTTTTGCATTGTAGGCAGCTATTTATGATGGAGTGGCTTAGGAAGCTTCTTCACCAGCAGAGAAGTTGTCACTATAGTTCATAAACTGCAGTGAGAGGCTTAGGCGTGAGAGTATGAGCAGCCTCTTGCGCATCCTGAAAGGCACTCAATTTGGATCAAGAGGAGTGAAACTCAACAAAACAGGCAGTTAAGATGCACATAAATGTTCACACCATTGCAAGCTGACCCGATGTGCCTGTACCTATGGCTGTGTCTCAGTGATGTCAGCGCAGAAGCAGGTTGCATGATCGTGTATGTCCAGGTGGTCTCATTAGTCACCCATAGTGAAAAGCACTGTAAACGAACGAGCTAAATGTCAAACAACTGCCCAAATGCTCCAGCAAGTGCGGGAGTACGCTGAACGTGAGGGAGCAATAGCGAGACTGTGGGCATTTGTGAGACTTACCCCTTGATTAGTCCAGATTTTGTCAATCTCGTTTATCGACGTAACCACAATATAGCCACAAGCAATTAAAACATCTTAGGCTTGACTCCCCCGCGCACATCAACATAGCAGAGTCGCCCAGGTAGACGTTGATCTTTTGAAAATCCACTGACTGCAAAATGTGTCTTCAAGCTGTTGATCATCAATAGCTTAGCTTCACCGCAACTTGATCGTGAGCCTGTCTCGGACTGTTCAGACCAAGTGGCTGCTGCTGTTTCATGAGGCGAGCCAAGAAGGTTCCTAAGGTGCGCCTAGCTGTGCGGAAATTGCCTGTGGTCAGGCATGGTGAGCTCTTCTTGACATTTGATGCCTGCTGCAGACCAGCGCCAAGGCAGATGAAAGACGGGAAAGCTTGTTTGACAAGTACAAAGACCCTTCCGAAGACTCTGTTGGGCCAGAAGGTAAGGCCTGCAACTGTGCATATCAGTCAGAATCCCATACATGCACAAGCGGAGTTTTAAGCACTGCAAGTGGGCTTGGCAAGCACACTAAGTTGCCTGGTGCTTGCAGGAGTGGAAAGGCTATGCAGGGATCTTCAGGTGGACCCTGCTGACAGAAAGGTGTGTCATGTTCAGTTCTTTCTAAGGAAGACAGTGTTTGTGGAATGACTGTCCTCAGTCGCCGAGCAGCGTTTGGTCTATCATTTAGAATGCACTCACATACAGTGAAACGCTACAGTCAGTTGTGCGGATCGGGCCAAGCTTGTTGTGTGCTCCTTTACACAACATGAGTGCAGGTACTGCTGATGGCATGGAAAATGGGTGCACAGCAGATGGGTTTCTTTTCAAGAGCAGAGTTTGAGCAGGGTATGAAATTGTGTTGAGGCCATTTTGCAAGGCAGCAAACTGGATGCAAAGAAAATGCAGATGGCCCAGGAGGTGTCTGCTCACTGTGCATCAGGTCACCATGTTGCAGTGTTGCAGGCCTCCGAGTTCTGAATGCAAATGATGTGCACACGCTAAAAACTAGCCTGGAGCAAGTTGCTATCAAAGTGGACAATGATCCAGATGTCTTCCAGAGCTTCTATCAATTTGCTTTCAAATTTTGTCTGACGGTATGCGTTGCAGCCTCTGTGTGTTTCCTTGCATAGCACTCGGTGCTTGTAAAGCTTCTGTGTAATGTGCTGACAATTGCCCAGAGTATTGTACTCAAGGCCGATACAAGGCAATCCCGCAGTGCTGTTCCAACGCATGCAAAGCAATCCATGCTGTGATGATCAAAGGAACTGTGTTTGTGCAGCAATAGTCCATGGAAACGCCTTTGCGAGAGATGGTTATGTCTGCTGCAGGAGCCAAGGCAGAAGATCATAGACATAGAGACTTGCATACAGATGCTGAGCATAGTGATGATTAATCAGGCTCACCTGCAGCCTTTCATAAACTTCTTGCAACATCAAACCGAGTACAAGTTTATCAACAATGATCAGTGGATGGGCTTTTACCGCTTCGGTCTTGAGGTAAAGTTCTTCTGCCTCCCAAACTGGCAATGAAGACTCAGCTGCATGAAGAAGTCATATGGGCAGTGTCTGCCCTGTCGTTTTGCCTTTGCCTAAGCAAGCCATGCATCATCCTGTCCTGTGTGCATCTTGCTTTACGGTGTCAGCAGGCTACGAGGCTGCTTTATGAAGGTGGGTATGCTGCAGGTGGCGCCAGATTGCAGTGACTATGATGAAGCTCAAGCTTGGCCTTTGCTGCTAGACAACTATGTAGAGTATCGGCAGAAACACCCATAGCATCCTAATCGATGTTACATAAACACTGCACAAGCGTGTTCCATACACTTTGCAGTGCAGTACTGCACTAGTGCAACAGACAATTGTCCTGTTGACACAACTTGCGTGCGCAGCAGTCCTGGCAATTGTGGTGTGTGAACCACAGTCGTGCACAACACACGATCTGCAACATTGCCATGTAGTCATCACTTTGATGGTTCATCGTTCACATCTGTAATCTGTGGATCCTGGTTACACACTGTAGTGTGCATGTAGAATATGTACTGACACAAGCGCGTGCACGTTCTGGTCAAATGCATGCATGTCAATTGCCTGAGTGAGGGTATATGTAAGCAGTCTTTGCATGCCTCCAACAGCTGCAGAATTACATGTCAGGCATGTTTCAACTGTCAGGCACGCATGCACATGCAGGACACATGTTTAGAACATGATGTCCTTAAGATTCCCTCGTCGAAAATGCAGTGAAAACATAATCATGAAACTTTAGCCAGTAGACCAATATGATAACTTGATTGGTGACACTGTTTTCTGTGTCACAACATCCTGCAGGACGTTCACTGTCTGTGATGCCGATATAGTAGACAGCAGCACTTCATGGCAAGTGTACTCGTGCCAGCTATCATAACACAATACTATAGTACAAGATGATACACTGCAAATAATATAGACGGTTGCTGCGCACCACCTGACAGTGTGATAAAGTATGACGACCTACCCGCACAAATTTGCTTTCAACTATTAATTCTGCGATGGAGTAAATTTACTTTAAAGCACTGGGTGGACCTGCCAGTCTTCAGCAAAACGCAACAAATGCACATATAAAATGCTTTGCTGAAAGAACAAACTATGATACAGGCAAAGCTTATGCAGGCTTACCCAAAACACCCTGTGCTAGGCCTGTAGGCATTTTCTGGTGACAGTGTGACAAAGTCTTCGGCTTGGACACATATCAGCTTCATCTGTATCAGCAACTGGTAATGCTCATTGTTGTCCATCACTTTGGTAAGATCAGCTCAAGCTTCTGCACACACCGCACTGAATGCGCTGCGAGCAGCTGTAATGCAACCAGCTTCAATAGCTACAGGGCATCATCAGGCATCAAGCAGTTCCAGGGAGATTCTCAGGGGCCACTCCAGTGACTGATGCAATGGTCCCATTAAACTTTGAGGCAGGACCAACTCCCACTCCTGACGCTCCATAGTTTCTAAGATTCTGGGAGCAGTTGGCTCCAGTAAAGCTCAGCCCATATGAGGACCAAACCTCACCAACTGCAGGCTGACCAGTCCCATTATATGTGGCCTGCAGCAATGCACAAGAAATTGATATGCTACAGAACTGCTAGCCCCAGACAGGAGATAAACCAGCTGCAAATGACATAGCAAGTCTGCTGAGCACTTGTTTGCCCAGCATGCTGAGTAGCTGACACTCGAGTTAAAGTAAGCCTCTGTACCGTTCAGCACCAAACGAGGCCAACAAGTTTAGTGAACTCTGTTGTCACAGCATAAACAGTCTCATGCTAATGCACATCCCTGCCAGCATCAAACTACACGTGGGCGAAACGAAGCATTCAATCCGAGGCGCGAGTGTTTGCATGCATGTCACATGGAAGCGTCACCTGTTGAGTAGTGACATTTGAGACGCAGCCTGAGCAGACTGATGGGTTGGGTGGTGCTGGAAAGTCACCAAACAGAGTCTCGACAGCAAGCAGCAGAGACAGAATAGTGGAATCATGACCAGGAGGGCCGACAAGCTGCAGGCTTGTTGGGGTGCCAGATGACGTCAAGCCAATAGGGAAGTTGCCAGCTGCAAAACAAGCAGGCATTTTGTGATCCGTGATCAGGTTTTACCAGGCACTGAATGCAGAAGCTGACCCGTTCATGTCCACAGAACAGATACAATGTGTCTGGGCTGTGCAAGCTCAGTGCAATAAGAATCTGCATCCACTTCTGCAGGGACTGCGTGGGGGCAAAAGGGCATGGCAATCTGTACAGAAACTGCATGGCCTTGTTCTCAGCATGGTTCAGATGCATTCCAGGACAAGACCTGACATGCAGAGTTGGGCATGACATAGGATGAGGGGCTGACATGATGATGCAATCTGGGGGTCGTCCCCAGTGAAGCTGGCCTGAGGAAGAACAAAGCTGCCAGTTGCATTATTGAAGATAGCATAGTCCAGCCCTGATGCAATTGGCCTGCACCATCAAGCAGCGTCAACATTGGCATGCTTGTGTAAGCAGTGCTTGTCGTGAGGTGTATTGTGTATCCGATGTATGCATTCAGTTGATGAAGTACCTGCAACCTTCTGTTCAGCAGCATAATTTGCGCGTTCAACCTTGCTACTGTGTATCAAAGATTTCAAGGACAATACAACAATGTGGTGCTGGTGCAATACCCAATCACTATCTGTCTGCATACAAGGAAGTACACATGAGGACTTACAGTGTTTCTGTGTTCTGGATGGGGTACAGCAGGGCTGTAAAGCTGTTGTTGGCCAAGACCTGGGTCCAGTATTCAGTCAGAGCAGGGCGCCCTACACTCCAACAACACTCTCAACATGCACACTGACACCAAAGACAACTTTGAGCTAATGATTGTAAGCATGCCACTGTTGTCTGTGCTGCAGAGCTTACCATATTTGAGGTACTGAACAAAGTTTTCAGTGGAGCCATACACAGAGGTACTGTACGTCATGGCAGCGGCCTGGTAACTCTGCTTCTCGCTGGGTCGGTTGATTTGGTTAATGACATCAGTTACGCTGAGTGAGGAATTGTGCAAAGCCAGCCACCTGGTGATCACAGAAGTGTGTCTCACCAAGTAGTATCAAAGCCTATGGCTTTCATTATGGGAGCATGCCCGAACTGATGCAGGTGAGGAAGATGTCCAGGCAAGGCAGACATGGGAGGCGTGAAGAAGTGTGAGGTAGTATAATGGCATTGAGTGAGTGCATGCAAAGCAGGGCCAAAAACTTGTATGATGCACCATGATTGCCAGCAGCTTGCCTGCCCAGCACTTCTATGGACTCGTAATCTGAAGATGCGTCCAAGTTGTTGATTGTTTCTGCTGTAGCTCCTGGCCATGCACTTACTGCCAGCTCTTGAAATGCTGATGAGTCAAATGGGACCAAAACAGCCCCAGCACTGCGCAGCTTTGCTAATGCGCTGTTGATTGGAACTGCAACCTGTAGCAGAAGGGAAACTGTGATGGGTACTATGGGAGACAGAACAAGTACTGGGATACAAACCAAATCACATGCTATATACTCACAGTGGTCTTGCAATGGCAGAGGCAAACCCAGCAAGTGCACAGCTGTGTGGCTTCAAGCAGCAGCAGGAGAACATGTGTCTACAGTGACACCTCTAGCAGTTAAACACTTACAGAAAGACAACAGTGCATAGACTCTACCCTGCAGGCAGCTGCAGTCTGATATGCAGACAGTGTATTTGCCACAGACCAATACTGAGGGCCCTATGAAGCAGCACGCAATAGGGTTTAGGGTTTAGGGTTTAGGGTTTAGGGTTTAGGGTTTATGTTTAGGTTTAGGTTTAGGGTTTAGGGTTTAGGGTTTAGGGTTTAGGGTTTAGGGTTTAGGGTTTAGGGTTTAGGGTTTAGGGTTTAGGGTTTAGGGTTTAGGGTTTA
>JAABUP010001152.1_pt1 | contig 55882 bp, 73 predicted proteins | sample 5559201 | NCBI WGS metagenome assembly JAABUP01 (sample SAMN10711887, study PRJNA513373) | rock metagenome | isolation source: Antarctica rocks | place: Antarctica | reverse complement strand
CCCGCGCGCCCCCCAAGTGTGCATGTGGTGGCATTGTGAGTTGCAGCTTCAGAGTTACATCTTGACATGGCAAACGGCATGCATGACACACAGTGCAGGGCATACCACCACTGCACAGACAGATCAACGTTGGACTAGTGGACCAACCTTGGCTCAAGCAGCAGACTAACAGTGTAATGCTATAACATTTGCAGATACATCAAGGTTTGTCCCTGTGTCTCCGATTCAGCCTGACAACGCAGCACACCTTGAGGGAGTGAGTGCCTCTGATGGCTAACACAATGGAGTGGAGCTGATTGTCCTTCACCAGGCAGAAAGATGGCCGCAACACTCCAGCCCTTGGCTCTTGCATCAATACATCCTGTTTCTCTACAAGAACACAAGTATCAAGTTACTCATGTGTTTGCTCATGTTTCTTCGTGCAGCCTTGTGCATGCATCCTTCTCGTGTTGCAAACATGTTAGCTAAGGGCCAGGCATTCATCAGGCTAGCAAACAGGACTCAGCTATTGTGTCAAAGCAGTCATCTGCCAGCAACTTGGCGGGACACTGGGACATGTCCAAATAAGCAATAGCATTACCAGTAAATACACAGCTGCTATGCAGGCATGCATAAGCAGCCAAAGAACCTCCAGTTTCAAGCATGCTTGTGACAAGCTGGTAGGCACAAGAGAATGCAGCATGAAATAGAGGGGAAAGGAAAAGGGAGGAGGCCCACCAATGCCGAGGGAGCTGAAGACTGCCTGCTGCCCAGCCGGTCTGCGCTCTCGCAGTGCAAGGCAGTATCCCATGAACCTTTGTATGTGCCGCATCTCTTCCTGTTTACGGCGCAGACATGTTTTGCTATGTGAGCTAGACACTAAACACTAGATACACTCTCTACAACATCCTTGAATGCACAAAGAGCATGAGACGATGGTAATGACAGTGTTACTGCTTCTGGAACTCAGCGTGCAGACAGCAAGTATGTATCACCTGGGCTTGAGTGCAGATGTGACAGGCAAACAAGCACAGAATGCACAGCATGCTGGCATATATCTACACCCAGTGACTGAGGGCATGTTGTGTGTGTTTCACTTCTTCATTCGGTACGTCACTTTGCATGTCTATATCACGCTGCGTCGACAGTTTATGCAGCACATTCAATAAATGCATGCATCAGTGTGCTAATGCCCTATCAGCAGAGTGCTCGTTTGTGATCAGACAGGTATCCATACCAAGACGTCTGCTTGATGGGCAGGTTTGACATCTCCAAGGCCAATTGGCGTTGCTTTGGCTGCTATGTCAGCCACAGGGTGCTCTTGACCTTCCCTCCGTGCCAAGTATGCAAGACCAATTAGCAGATCTGCTGTCCGCCATCTGCCCAAGCTCTCACTGTACATGTATCTGCACATGCACATGACATGCTATCGTGTTCAATGCAAACTTGGGGCAGAAATGACAACAGCAAGGCATAGGTGCAGAAGTGAAGACTTGTCAAGCTGGCTGCGCACCGTAAGGCTTCAGCAAAGAAGTACAAAGCCTCCAGCCATGTGTTTGGGGCTTGATGTGCATCCTTGAAGTGCACAGTCGAAGGAGTGGCAGGCACGCTTCGGGGGCTTTCCCCTTCTGTTGCCAAGTTGGTGGTGGCCTTTTTATAAGAAAAGTACAAAGCAACAGCAGCCCCTGCTGCTGCGACCGCTGGAGCAGCCAGGGTCGGAAGGACTGTGCTAGTTTTGGATTTGCAAAGGTGACTTGTGCGTGGGGGTCGCTTAGAAGCGATCTAGCACTTATGTTCACGTTTTCGGACGCTCGTACGTTGCGCGATGCGGCATACGATGTTACTGCACAACAGCACTGATATCGACAGTAAGCTTTTTGCCGCAAACGGCAGCTGTTTCTTCAAATTGTCAGCGGAAAAAGCAAAAAAACATGTTGCAATGGTAGGTCGAGAGCTGTGATGAACGCTGGTCGCATCAGGGCTGACTAGTCATGCCAAGAAATTACTAATGGCTTGCAATTTACACTTCTGATGGGACGGCAGAGGCTTCATTGTGAAACTCGCGCCGTGGAAAGCTGATAAGGCTGTCGCTTAGTAGGTCAAATTGCATGCAGAATGTTGTGGCACTGTCAATGTCAATATTGATGCACCATGACACTAGCGTCACTACTGTACTGATATTTCAGTCGCCTTGACAGCTTTGCATCAATTTCAGGTCTAAGACCAAACATCAGTAGACTGCTGTGAAAAGCGTTTGAAAGAAGCTGAGACAGCTTGGGACACCTTGTTTGTCATTACCAGACAGATCTTCATCCGCCTGCATATCACTTGCAAACAAACTGTGACAACTGAGAAAATCCATGACCAACCCACCACAGGTTAGAACGCCCAAAGAACCAGATCTGAAGCTGACTGGCCTCAGGCCATGAGTTGTATCATGAGACCAGAGTGGCCAGACGTACTGTCTCCCATTCTGCTTCGTGTACCAGCTTTTGATGCTGGTTTCTGATATAGCATATCTTCAAAGCATCTACCAGCTTCACACGGTGCAGATGTTGCCTCAGTCTGCCTAGTGCACAGTCTGCCTAGTGCACCTTGAGACACAGCAATATTGTGCAGTCGTACCACCTGCAATTGAAACTACTAATTCACAAACAATGATCTTGAGAGCAGAGCGTATCCCTGCACTCAGGTGGATGCTCAGCACTGTACAAATAAAGGAAATGAGTATTGAGCAGGTGTTCAAATTATGCAGATTGTCAGATTGCTTACCTCACTGCAGCACCAACTTGCAAATCTGCCCGGTGGCTTTATGGCAATCTAAGCTGCTTGTCGACCAAAAGTCTGCAAGGTCATTTGTCAAAGCAGTCCTCCAGCCAAAAGCAGCTCGTTTAGCAAATAACATGTTTCAGAAAATCACGGCCACTCAGATGAAAGGTCAAACCAAGCAGAGGCTTTGTATTTGTTTTGCGGCAACATGTTTACTTTGACCAACACAGTACACTCATTAAACAAGTAAGACTGCATGATGCAAGTGATAGTTTGCTGAATCCTCACCCATATGCACCCTAATGCAGGAACTCAAAAAGCGTTTTGCAAAGGGTGGCTAACGCAAGCTGTCATTGTGGAACTTGTTGTACATGTTTGCGCAATGATGCCCAGCAACTACACTTCTCAATGGACACCACACTGTGAGCTACCCTGCATCAAACTATGAATGCAGAACATCTTCTGCTGAGGTAGGCCAAAACAGTGGCAGCTCTTAGCCCAGCTTGAGGAGTCCTGAGCCGCTGGAGCTGTTGCTATAAGAAAGCAAGATCATGAGGAGGCAATGCTCCCCACCTGACTTGAAGCATGGACAGGCGCTGATGTATTCAAAAAGGTGAAACTTCCTGCACATTACAAAGCATTGCTGCTGAGAAAAAAACATGTGACAAACAAAATTGGCTTCTCAAAACTGGACAAGGTATAAAGCTCCATTAGTGTGCAGCATGAGCCTTGGCAATGATGCAATCCCAATAGAGCGTTCTGAGCTGCAGCTGCCTCACGCTGGCAAGCACACCCACTAGCATCTGAGCTAGCCTCAAGCAATGTTGAGGAAATTGGTGTGCACCTCTGCAACTGCCATCAATTGCCGCCAAAACTGTACTTGCAAATTGCATTGAGCTGTGGCTGCTACCACCAAGGAGTATCAGATCAAAGGAAGATGGTGAATTCAATCTGTAAAGCCGCTGGTTAAGTAAGATTGCACACAACAATGAACAGAACAATGCAATGACACAGCTACCCATGGTGCGGGACATCAGGGTCGTATGCTTAGCTGCCGAAGTCTGTTGCAATGTCATTCCACTCCTTCTGCCGTTGAGGGGCAGGATACCCAGTGATGGGCAATGCCAAGCTCACACAGCCTGACTCCTGCAACTTGCTTAGCTCGTCCGTCTCAGTCAATGCGGGTAGGTAATTGCCACCCATTTGCAGGTAGTCCACATGTGTACAAAGGCGTCCTATTACTTTCAAAAGCGGCTCCCAAGAGGCTGAGAAGATGCGGCTGAAGGAGAGGTCCAAGGCATAAATCCTTAGCGAGCTGCCTTCGAGCATTGTGGCAAACTGGTTGATGTGGTCAAGCGTCAGCTTGTTGCTCGAAAGATTACAGACAAAGCGGGTTGTATTGTTGCGGCTGTAGTCGTCTCGGTGGAAAACCTCTGTGAGAGCCACACATGCCGCCCCACACTCTGCCGATTACACCTAGAAAAAAGGTGCTTCGGACCGTCCAACATGACTGTTAAGCTTGTCGCAGCTGCTGTCAGAAGCCCTAGTAACCAGACAACCAAGGTTTTGCCTGCTGTCAAGCGCTGCGCAAAAGGTGCAAGATGTCACTGTGCAACAGCAGTGATATCAGCAATGCTTTGCAGCAACCAGAAGCTGTTTCTTCACATTGCACACGCGGAACGCATAAACGCACACAAACTGCTGCAATGGTGAGTCGAGAGCTGTGTTGAAGGCTGGTCGCATCATTGCTGAGGCTGACGAAACGCGTAGGACTGCGAGACGTGCCAAAAGTAAGCTCTTGCTGATCTGCTTCGAACCCTGCTGCAGATTAGGTTTTGTTCAGCATCGCGATCGAAAGCTTGCAGCGTTTCAGCACGGCGGGTGTGCTTGCGCCCGAACAAATGTGACCGCGATCGCACCTGTGAGTTCTGGTTTTTTCTTTATCTGCCAAGCCTACAGAGGCCCTCACTGTTTGCAGACCGTTTTGAGATATCCACGATCTTCGCCTGGTGCAGCGGCTCTGTATCACAGATTTCGTGGCCCTCACCCATGAGTTTTCCTGCCCTCGAACAACGGTCACAGTGTCATTGCAAGCACGGAGGGCCCACGAAACCGTTCAACGCCTTTCGACCTTGCAGCAGCAGGTCAGTTTTCAGCTTGTAAACTTCCGATATACCAGCGTGTGCCTACGGCAAACTTGCGACATGACTGCATCCTTTATATCAGGATCTCTCGTTCGATCTGCTGAGCTGTTACGTTTGCCGCTAACAGTACCAGATTACCACTTTTCGTCGCTTTTGCAGGCACAAAGACAGGCTTGTCAAATGTCACGCTGCGACAAACAGCGTCAGAGTTACGACCTTCAGGGATGGCAGCGTCACATACCATTTCGATGAACCAGCAGAGTTCACGCAGCAGCAGCCCGAAACGAACTTGCAGCCGACGCATTCTGTTCAAACTGACAGCTACGGTCTGAACGGAGTTTCTGAAGCGCCTGCCAAGCAACATGTCAGCAACGTCCTGGCATCGTTTAGGGCGTCATCCGCAGTCGCTGGTCAAACCAGAACTCAGCAGACAACTCTTCAGGAAGCCAGACCAACTGGCCAAGCCCAAAACACCCCAAGCTGGGCGCGCAAGCTTGAATGGAACAAGCAGGTCAGAGTTGTCCCTAAGAATGGCTCAGGCACTCAGATGCGCAACGGCAACAAGCAGCGGCAAACACCTTCAGTGCACTCTCCGGCAGAGCAGGACTTCCATAGCGCAGAGCAGCCCAGCAACTTAGATAACCAGCTTGACTTTGACAATGCCGACATTCAGTTGTTGTTGCGGGCTTACAGCAGCAGAGCTGCAGCTGGCAGGCTGGATGCTGCTTTGCAAGTATTGGAGGGCGTTGTAGCTGCTGGCCGCATAGATGTACTTAGCAAGTGAGCGCATCCACCTTCAATGTGAATGCCCTGCTTGCTCACTTTGCCTGGCTAATCGCTTTGATGTTCAGTACAAGGTTTGCTGTCAAGCACAGCCTCAGTGGCATGGTCACAGCTGAAGCAACTGGTGTCTTTCCCTTGACTTGTGCTGCACGCGCATGTCGAGCTTTACCATTTTCAGCACGGTGACTCTACATGTTGTGTACAGAGTGAGGCACAAGGACTTTCTCAGACCGGCTGCAGATCATAAAGCTGTCAGTCATGCCATGCGCTTTGTACAGCTGCTACCCAGCCACATGACAGATGCACGCACTTACAATATGCTGGTGTCAGTCTGCATCGCAGCAAGGGATTTGCCCATGGCTTTACAAGCTGGCATGATGCTCAGAAACACTGGAAGGAGGCTGGACACATTCTTGTACACTAGTCTGATCACAGGTGGGCCCGTTTGTGATAGCAATACTATACACTTGCATGCTGTCCTGGTGTCTTAACACTCTTGTCTACCAAACGTCTACCAGGTACACACCTGCATGCTGTCCTGGTGTCTCAGCACACTTGTTGACCAAGTTTCTACCAAGTACAGCAGGGATGCTGGTGATAACTAGTGGATCATTCTGGGCATCTTGTGCTACACACAAGCTGTTGGAATAACAACTCTCGTGACAGCATGATCTCAGGCCACCTACACAACTTTGATCAAGGCATCATGCAATTGCCCTTTGCTAGATGTTTGCTATCAAGTTGGTCAGTACTCACCCATGCATGCGTACAGCCAAGGCAACAGTCGTCTCAAGACCATTCCAGCTCGCACTGTTTTGTGCAGCCTGACTGACATCAGTGTGGCAATCCCATTCCCTTTGCCACTTTGTACTGCATTCAGTGGTGGTCAGCTGGTATCTGGTATCAGATGTAGTGTACTGAGTATGTGAGGCTGCTCTGGTGCAGCATGTGCAATGGAGGGCGACACAGACATGGCATTCCGGTTGTACGAAGATATGCAAGCTGACAGGGTTGGTACAGATCCACGCGTGTACACCGCCCTCATCAGCACCTGCAGCAGAAAGATCCAGATGAGTGATGTTGAAGGCAGACGAAGCCAGCTGGTGCTCTTGGAACGTGCCTTTGGGGTGTTTCATGACATGCAGGTGATGCCGATTGACTTGTTGTACATGCGATATACCAAATACCCGTTTGGTATATATGTCACATACCTATGATATATCAGGTCGTGGTATACCACATACTTGTGATATACCTGACCAGATTCTCTTGTGACATGATTGTTAGCCAAGTTGCTACCACAGTCAGGACAAGCAATACATTGTTTTCATAGGAAGTTCCTGTGAGGTTCTTGGGCTAACAGGCTGTGTGTCTACTTCATGTATGTCCTCAGCTTTGTTGAAAAGCGTGTCATGCTCATGCCTGTTCTGCTGCACCCATACAAAACTTAACTTACCTTACCTTACCTTACCTTACCTTGCCTTACCTTACCTTACCTTACCTTACCTTACCTTACCTTACCTTACCTTACCTTACCTTACCTTACCTTACCTTATCTTACCTGCTTCAGGAGGTGAAAGTGAGACCAGATGCTGCCGTTTGGAATGCCCTCATTGCGGCAGCTGGCAGGGCAGGGCAGTTGCAGAGAGCCTTTGAGGCTTTGCAAGACATGCAGGTACAACCCAGACTCTGCTGTGACAGCCACATTTTGTGTCACGAGCTCTGTGTCTTTGGCTTGTTCTTGTGCATTTTGCTTGCATCAAGAACAAAGCATGCCTTGTCTTTGATTTAAGCTTGGACACCAATGTGGCAGCCCCCCATAAGATTGTCATGTATTCATGCATACACAGAACAGTCCATATTACAGCTGGTGCACTGAAACATAACAAAAGAAAAGTCTACGCCTTTTGGCAATCATAATGGAAGCCTCCTGAGGCAGCAGCCCAGAGCCAAGACCATAGGCCATAGCCCAAAGGAAAAGCGTATGCTGCAGGATCATTTCCAACAACCAGATGAGCACACGTTCACCTCTCTGATAGATGCATGCCGACGAGCTGAGGAGCAAAGCTTAGCCCTGAAGGTGTACCACAACGCCTTGAGCTCAGGCTGCACTCACTCCATGCTGCTGTACGCTGCTGCAATTGCAGCGTGCCAACACCCTGTGGACCTTGACACAGCCATGGAAATCTACGGAGAGATGCAAGCGTAAGTAACCCTTACAACCTGTACCAACCTAATCACGTACATGTGCAGGAAAGAGCCCTGTCTAGACTCACTTGTCAACAGACTCATGTCTGTCCTTTAGACAACAGATAGCAGAAAAACAACTGACAACAGCTGTGCCTAAACTCACACGTAAACAGTGTATGCACCATCAGCAGACTGATCCCTTGAGCATAGCAGCACTGCCGCTGGTCTGCACGCCATGCAGTAGCTGTATCTCACTACACCCCAGTGATCACATCTGTGGTGGGATCCATCAGTGCCGGTGTTACACTCTCAGGGCAACATGCTGGGACTGAACACTCCGAGGGCAACATGCTGGGACTGAACACTCCCAGGGCAACATGCTGGGACTGAACACTCCCAGGGCAACATGCTGGGACTGAACATTCCCAGGGCGACATGCTGGGACTGAACACACACATGATGGCACAATGCAGGCATGATGTCCAGCCAGATGGGCAGCTGTACAGTAGCCTGATGGATGTGGCAGGTCAAGCAAAGCGTGTTGACCTGGCTTTTGACCTTCAAGCTGATATGGTAGCACAAGGCCTGCAGCCCTCAAAGGTGAAACCCCCTTCAAAATGTTGTCGCCTACAATGCCATGCAGTGTTGCTGCCATCGGCGTATGCACATATGTTGCTGTCTGTGGTGTGTCATGCATGCACATATGTTGCCGTCTATGGTGTGTCATGCATGCACACATGTTGCCGTCTATGGTGTGTCATGCATGCACATATGTTTCCGTGCATGGTGTCATGCATGTGTTGCTGCCCGAAGGCCATGCAATCTTACCGATCGCTGTGCTGGACATGCATGTGCTGAAGGCCTGACAGCCGTATGTGGTAGTAGACACTCATGTCAGGCAATATACTTTTAACATATGGTGTGGGTTTTGCCACACTTTTATCGTCCTACAGTTGAGCACTCACCAGCAATGCTACCTGTTGGTGCTGCAAATCTGCCACAAGAAAGCCTGGTCACTGCTGCAGGCAGCCAGTCAATACACATACCTGATTCTGTGGGAAGACATGTTAATCATCAAATGAGCTGAGACATGCAGTTGCATGCAAGCAGCAAGCTCTTGCAGCAATCCTTTCCTGACATATAAGCTGGATAGTTTACTCAGTGCTGCAGCTGCTGTTGTTGGCAATGACTTTCTATTTTCAATTGATTGGGCAGCTAAAAACAACTCTGTGGAGGTGTTTGGGGGTTTTCACAAAGAAGGCTGATGGAAAAAGGCTGACTGCATGCAGGCAACATACTCAGCGCTGATCATGGTGTGCATCAATAATGAGCAGCTGGAGCGGGCTGGGGAGGTTTATCAGCTGACAGTCAAGTCTGGTCTACATCCAGACATCCACGCCTACAATGCCCTCATCAATGCCTATGGCTGTGACTTCCAGGTGGGTTCGGCTTTGCTGGTCTACCCCCAAACAGCACACAACCATCTGCTAGTTGCTGGGACCCATACTGGGCATTTTTAGATGGTCTTGGGGAGCATGTGGGATGTTTAGCTTGTCTTTGGGCATCACTCCTTTCGGCATCAGCTGTTGTGCAAAGCACAGCGTGCGTGTAACATGCTGAAGTGCAGTTTGCAGTTCTACGTCTGCTGTCTGCTAATGTTCATGCCCACCCACCCTAAGAAGCCCCAGATTTCCAGTCATGCTGTCTCTTCCCTTGTAGGGGGCTAGCTGTTGTGCCTCGAATTAGTGCAGTTGAGGTTTTGCGTGGTGTACAGAGCTGCATGCTTGTCTGATGCCAACTGACAGACATTTGTGGTGGTGTGTGCACAGTTTGGGAAGGCTGTAAGCCTGACTGAGGGCATGGTGAAGAGCGGCACCAGGCCGGATCAGTTCACCTTCACCGCTATTGTGGCTGCCTGTCAACGAGCCAATGAAGCTGAAGTAGCTTTTGAAGTGTTCAGGTACAATCCCTGTGCTGTGCTGTGCTGTGTCGTGCTGTGCCGTGCTGTGCTGTGCCGTGCTGTGCTGTGCTTGACCAAGGTTCTGTAGCGCTGGGCAGAGTTGTGATGCAGCTTGTGCGTTCTCACAGACTGTGCGACAACTTTGCTCAGCGCTAGTCAAATCCCGCTCAGCACAGCACAGCATAGCGTGTATGTCATGTCGCATGACGCCGTGCATTGCACTTGCAACTAGCACCACAAACTGGCAAGCTCAAATGGACACCACATCAACCGCTGCTTAGCCTTGAAGCCTGCAAGTTGTCTGCAGGCTGATGAGGCAGAAGAAGATTGTTCTTGACGGCACCTTGTGCTTCATCTTGTTGAGGTTGTGTTACAACAGACTGAGGGAGGAATGGTACCCGGGGGGGTACCCCCCAAGGGCTGATGGCCGACCCATGCAATACATGCCTGGGGAAACATCTCCAGCTGGCAGAAGGCTTCTTCAGGTTAACCATCTTGGCTGCCAGCTTGGCCTTTTGCCCTGTCTTTGTTCTCGCCTTGAGGGCATTTGCCCTTTCATCTGGCCTCAGCCATTGGGCTCACCTCTGCCTTTGACTGGCATGATGCCTTTGTTTTGCCTTTTGCCTTGACCTTTCCCGTACGGTCTGCCTTTACTTTTGCCTTTGCTCTGCACTACAAATCTGCTTTTATCTTGGGGACTTCTGTTGCCCGGCTTGTGCTCCTGCTTGTTGCTGTGCTGATGCTGTTGCATGTACCTCAACTCCTGAGCTTGCTTTGGGGGTCACAAAAATGCTGGCCATGCCCAGATCTGCAGCATGGGTAATGCAGAATCCCTGTAGCAAGTCGGGTTTTCTGTCACAAACTTTCAGATTTCCACAACTTTTCATGAAGTTCCAGTTTGCCCTCATCCCCAAGTCTTAATCGCAGCTGAGCAGGGCATGAACTCCCCAAGGCTGCTAGTCACCAGAAAGTCTATCACCCATCCTCTGTTAGGTACTATTCATTAGGCACCCCACAGAACATGTGCTGGCTGGTGGGCTAAGCTGATATGCAGTTCATCAACCAAGCATCATGTCAAAGGAGTCAAGCCTGACAGCAAGTACACAATCAGTTCTATATCTTTAAACCACATCAGCAAGTATCAAAATTGACAATATGTTGTGTCTCAGCTGTTTGGCAAGACACAGCTTCTAGATATGCCAGAAGCACAAACTAGTACTCCTAGTGTACAGACCAACACACAGCACCTCATCGACAGCTCCTTGTCTTCCCAGGTGTTGTCTGGCAAGACAGACGTGGTAGACACACCAGAGAATGTGAATTGGGTGTCAAGGGCCATGCTGGTGTACAGACAAGCCGTGAGTCAGGGCTTGAGGCCCAGCCTAAAGGCACTGGACAGGCTGCTGGCCTGCCTGCGCCTGCCCTACATCCACCCCCTGCCATCTGACGGCATGCCAACAACTGTACTGTCTGCCTTCAAGGTAGGGGATGGTTTTAGTCAGCACCAGTCTCAGTCTTGGTCTGATGTCATCCAAGGTTGGTGCGTAGTGTGAGCATGGGGTGCATAGGTGCGTGCGTGCGTCGAATCGAGTTGTTTCCGTTGTTCTTCACACCTTGTGCTGTGGAATGTGTGAAAGCATGTGATGCACAGGGGTGCATTGCCCCTCTACTGCTTAGGTTACAAGCTGGCACGACAGCCAAGCCAATGAGAAGGCTACCTCCCCTGCTGTACACCTGCCTCTTTCGCTGTCACCTGTTTTGCTGTCCCTCTCAGCCCTGTTCTCACAGGCCAGCAGCATGTTGCTCAGCCATTATGTTGCGTTTGGTGTCAGGGCAATTCAGCCAGAGTGTGATGGCCTTGTTTGACACCCTCTCTCATTTGTTACCCTTTCTCATTTGTGGAAAAAAAATGGTGGCATGGTGCAGGGCGCCTATGTGTCACCTGGCCACACCCAGTTGGCTGAGCTGGCACAGCAGCAAGCCAATGACATCGCCTTTGACCCCTCAGCAATTTCCATATTGGATGAGGCTGTCACGCTGGGCGTGCTGCCGGCGATCAAGTATGTCTTCTGTGTGCCTGCTGCCAAGCCACTAATCTGCTTCTCTGCATAAGCTTTCTTTGCATATGCTGCAACTCTGCTTCTTCCTCTTCTTCTTCATGCTTGCTGTGGGTCATCTTCTCCTTCGTTCTCCCTGCTGGTCTGTGTTCTTCTTCTTCTTCCGTCTTCTACCCTTCTCCTGTAGACCTCTTGATCCTCTTTGTCATCTTCCGTCTGCTTTGCACTTCTTCATCTTCTTTCACCTCTTCTTGATGGTCTCCCCATCCTGTCTCTCAGTATCTCCTGTGTTCTTCTTGCTTGCTGGATGAATCTGAGGCCCTGTCATCACCATGTCTTGACTTCTGCAATTCATGCAGCACGGCCATAGAACAGGCGCTGCTGCACAGCAACATTCCCACCTCCTTTTCATGCTATTGTTTCCAAATGGCATAGAGTGTAACAAACAATGCATTATGCAGTTTGGACGGCAAGCCCAGTATTCCTCACCCTCAGGCTGCTCTTTTCTCCACGCCAAAAGGCATAATATTTCTTGATCTGTTCTTGTCTGCAGGTTGGACATTCCATGCGCAGTGGATATGAGGCAGATGCCTCCCTCTGTGGCAGAGGTGTACGTCCTCTCCATGGTGGCTTCTCTCAAACGAATCTCTCAGAACAAGTAAGCCTGACTGGCATGAGACATCTCTGCCTCATGCCACAGCTTAGGGTTTTAGGGTTTGGATGGGGCTCAACATCAAACCCTACATATAGTCATATGGCATGCTGCCCAATCAAGGCTGAGCTTCTGTTCCTCATGCTGACAACCTCTGCCTGACAGCAACAGTAGTCATGGCTTTGTCACAAGACCGCATGGAGCCGCATGCTAGGCAGCTGTTTGTCCTTGCACGATTGCTTGCCCCATTTGCCTGCAACTGATGAAACCAAGGATGGCTGCACAGCCCTGTACTGTCACAGAATTGCAGATACAGTGCCGTTACAGGGTGACTTTTATACACAGTAGTTGGCTTAGTGAGACTGCATATGTACATGTAATGCAATGTCAAATACAGTAATACAGTATCATTACAGGGTGATGCTTAGTGTTGGCTTAGTGATACTGAGTATGTAATGCAATGTCAAATACAGTAATACAATATCATTACAGGGTGATGCTTATACATAGCAGTGTTGGCTGAGGGAGACTGCATATGTATTGCAATTCCACTTACAGTAGTACAGTACTATTACAAGGTAATGCTTATACACAGTAGTGTTGGCTTAGTGATCACTGGTTGTGCAGGGCGCATACAGCGGCGCCACAGCCCATCACCTTTCTGGTTCAGCCTTATGACCCGGCGCAGGTCTACTTCCCAAGCTATGCCCAAGATGCGTTCTCACCTACAGACAGGTATATAATGCTGTGATCAGCAATGTGCAAATTTGTGGCACGGATTTATGGAAAGTTTTGTCATATCATGTTGATGAGGAGGCTTCAGTTTGTGTGTATGGTGTGTTGAGTTAGTAACTAGCAGTTTTGTTGCAGCTTCTGCAGCTTAGCGCAACATAGCGTGCAAAGCAGCAGCTTGAATGGCTATGATACTGAATAATGCTCTTTTGCTGGCTGGCGTGCGTCAGTGGCGGCAGCAGAGAAGAAGAAGATGTGTGGAAATTGGTGCAAACAATGCGGCTGCTGCTGACAGGGGTCAAGGTCAGCAAAGCGTCTCATCACATGACGAAGAAGAAGAGGCCTTACTGGATCAGCTCCTCTCCAACTCCCTACCCATTCCCTCTTTGTACCCTTCATCTTCATCATCAGCTGACAGCAATCAGCAGACTTCTTCATCATCAGACAACACGGCGCTGGGGGTTGTGGGTATGCTCCGGCGGCTCAGGCTATGGACTGAAGAAGATGCAAGGAATGGCAAGCTGACGATTTTGCCCAAGAGCATCACCGAGTGGCTTCGAAGCACTGACAAGTAAGCTGGCCTGCTTGATTGGCTGCCCACCCTTTTGCATGCCTGGTTGCATGGCTCAATGCAGTTGACATTCTGGCAGGGTGTATGAAGAGATGCACGTGAACAGCACAATCCATTTCTACTTGCATGCCAGCAGTGTGTGACCAACAATCCAGCCAAATTCACTCATGTCATGTTGTTGAGAGCTGTTTGTGATCAGTCTCACGCTCCAGCAGAGACTCGGTCATGACTTATTCCCTTGATAGATCGCATCTCAGATACATCTTCCCAAGGATGCACTGATCTGCATAGCCTGGCAGAATGCCTGGATCATAGAGATGTTGTCATGACTTGTTGCTGAAAGCTGCATGTGATGGCTTGCAGAGCTGCAGCCAACATTCGGTCGCAGTCTCCTATGCACCAGCAGCAATGGATAGGTAAGTCAATTGCAAGCCAACAACGGCAACTGCGTAGTGGCTCAGCCTCACGCCCCTTCAACAGGAATGTATACTCACAAAGAGGCAGGCATCAGCAAAGTCGGGGGCGGCCCCAAAATCAGCCTGACCCTATTGTTTGGAATGACGTGCAAGCGCACACGAGAAAGTATGAGGAACTAGATTTTGATGAGTGACAAGCCACGTTGCCTGACGTGCATATCAAATGCAACGACGCAACACAATGCTTTTTTTTTGCAGAGAGTTTTTGTCGTCGGTGTGAAAATAAGCACATGGAGCTGCAGCTCTACATGGTGGCACCATGAGCCATTACATTCACCAATGTTATAACTATTTAGCAGCAGCAGCATTCAAACATTTTGCATAGTCAGGTTGGTGAACATCAACAGCTGATTAGTTTCAGCTGCAAGATGTTTTTGGCTTGTTCAGAAGCCCTGCCTTTGCGATGTGTAAATGGCAGTTTCCAGCAGCAGCTGCTACAGACCGTACAGTTATAATGCTACAATACATGTGTACACATAGCCATTCCTGCAATAGTAAATGCTGCAGATGATGTCCAGCCCAATCGATAATGTGCATGGAGGGCTATGTACATACCTGGACTGGCTGGACTTCAGAAACTGCAGTGACCTGCTCTTGTTGCAAGAGGCCTTTGATGACCCCTAAAGCTATGCCTCAGTCATTGACAGTGTGGCTAAAAATGGTGAGGTCATCAAGCCAATAGAAGCAGCAGTGCTCAAATCCGCCACAATCACAATCGGCTTGAGAGCTCAGCAGGAGTGTGATCAAGGCTTGCTAATGGTCTTCCCGATTTGCCTCTCTTTTCAGCTGATCACGATCCATCATTGGCTGGATGATCAATGCGAGCTGCCTGCTTGAGAACAATGGTCACATCCGCCATGCCTGAAAACTTGTACTAAATGCTTGGCGAGCCTTTTCGTGCTCAACATTGTGGAGGGGTGATTGGCAGTGTCCATCAGGTGGTAATCCCTGCACACTCATGACTATGCAGCATGTACCGGTCTGCCTGAGTTCTTTCTAACTGATCCTCCCAGCCAACTGGAGGTGGCGTTTCTAGCTCAGTGGCAACTTTTCAGCCACTGCACGAGCTGACGGTCAACCTGGTGTTTGCTTGAACTTCTTGCCATACCACAGACCCCACATCTGAGACAATCACACATTTTTTCATGGGCTGCTGTTCCATACAGTCAAAATCCGTGTCAAGCCGCGAGTGCTGATCCTCAGATGCGCCTGCAACATACAAGACCAGTACTCAGCATTAGCACTGTGTCTGATGTGCTGTCCGTCGAACAAGGCTACCATGAAACCAAGGCAGACTCCTGATTGCTCATAAGGTGGGTGCAACAGCCATGATGTCATGCAATGCCAAAGACTGTTAGTTCATAGACTATTGCTGCATTAAGTTCAACTATTGCAACTTGGTGCCCACTGAGCTGAGAATGCATGAGACCTGACAGCAATCTTCAAATGGCAGCAACACATGCTCCCCACAGTCATTAGCAACTCCTCTAAACCAGAGGCATATGCATTGCACTATTACTCTGACGGAAGTCTCAACTTGGGGGGGGGGAAGGTGTACAGTGAACATGGGTAAGCTGATGAATGAAGCATCAAAGATGCGCTGGGTAGAGCTCACATGGTGGCTTATCTGGCAAAAGCTTGCTTAGCCTCTTTAACACATACCAATACATATAGGCCTGTCTGCAGCAGGTAATTGTCACAGTTTCCCCTCAATGGTTGCTTTGTTTACAAAGCTTAGTACTGAAAACGGCTCCATCTGGGGTATCAAATTGCTCCATCATTGACAGCCAATCAGCCATCTTGCGACTATCTCTGCATATCAGAATCTGTGACGGTGTATATACATATAAGTCCCAGTGCTTCCCTCGTTCAAGGATGAAGAAGAACGGAATCAGAGCTCTATTGACGAGGAGGGATGTCGTTACCTCCTTTGGCCCCGCAGGCGAAAAGTTGCTGCCCAGACAGGTAAGCATGTATCCCCGCGTTGCCGCTAATTTGAGGGTGGATGCCCTGCCTAAAGACAAAGTGTGAGTGCGGAACGCCTCTGATGCCCTGAAAGGAAGAATCTGCCTGACTCTAAATCTTTACATCTGTCGAAAACAGGTTGCAACTGACTCCCGGTCCTCATACTAGCCGCAGCATAAGCTCAGTGATAGGCGTCATTGCTATCAGACGTGTTTCTCATGTTTGATGAGCTTCATGAAGGCCCAGACGTCCTTCTACTGAGTCTGTCAGCTATACGATACCTCGCCCGGGGTTGAAGACCGGACTGCGTTGTCCCACGGCGCCGGAGCACTGTCCATGCCGACCGCCAAGCGATCAGACGAACAGGTAGCTTCTACCCATTAAGCATGGGGCATCAGCTTGTATTGCTGATGCGCACGAGATCGCTGAAAACCGACACCGATCTCAAATGCGGCTTCATCCGATTTCAGTGCTTCCCAACGATGGCTGTACATTCCTATTTTGCCTGAGCTTGCTGTGAGCAAATAGTTTGTCCTGCACACCCCCATATAGCTGCCCCAGCATGCATGCCTAGGGCAGATTGACTGGCAGCCCTCTGCAAAATTGACAGCCATGAAATACAAACTTATGCAAGAGCTCACAGGTTGTGCATTGGCTACAGGCGGCAAAAGTTTTGTCTGCTAATCATTTAGCACCGGGAAGCAACTCCCCAACTGGAGGGTTGGCTGGGACCTCTGATCAGGGATCAGAGCGCCCTCCTCCGCGTCGAACAAGAGAGCAAGCAGCTGCAGGCAGCCGTAGGCTCCGCTCAGGAGCAACTATTGCTGAGCCTGGTAGGTAGCAGGTTGTGCATACACCTCAAACATCATTGTGTAGGGATTGTGTTACAGGAATCTGAAATCAAAAGTGTGCTTTTGCTTTAATGACCATCAGGTTGACAGCAGGTCAGGAATGGATCAGTGATGCCACATGAATGTGGAGGAGATTTGCATACCATGCTGTTGAATGATGCAGTTCACACATCGATGCATTCATGTTTATCATGCCTGCCAATGACATCATGCCTGCCCATGCATGGAGCTCATGTGATCACCCCTGATAAACTTTTTATTAGAAACACCACATCACTGCAGATGAAGAGGACCAACTGATGAGCCTTGATGCTTCTGGCAAGCCAGTTGTGGTTGCAAGGCCTGCATCAGCCAAACCTGGCTCCAGCGTGCCACCCAAGATCAAGACCAGCTCATCCACAAGTCATTCAGTGCCGGGCTCCAAGCAAAAGGGCAGCGCGTCAGGCAACAGAAGCACTGCTGGTAGTCAAAGGCCAGGCTCGGCTAAGCCTTCAAAGGGCCGCCTGGCCCCTCTGAACATCCCTTCAGGTTTCAAAACAGCACAAAGCATGCTGGTTTGTTTTGGTAGTGTGCCTGCTGTCAGGCGCTTTGTTCCTGATAATGCATTCAAACAGGCTGGTATCTGCATGTAGTATCTGCACTGTGTGCAAGTGGCATAGCAGGGTTCAAGGCAAAGTTTGGTTTGCGTCAAGGCAGCACAATTTGATGACACAAGTTGTATCAGGGCCACAGCAGAAAAGCACAGTGTCTGGCAACAAGCTGTTGATGACAGCTGCTGTTTTGTTCTTGATGGTAGCTGCAACATGAGTGAAGCAGGCAAAAGCTACAGTGAAGCCACAGAATCACACAATTGAGCCAGCAGCATTGCTTCTGTCACACGCATGTCTGCATGTCGCATGTCTGCATGTCAGTTGAATAGTACTAGTCTTCTCCAAACTTTGCAGCGGCTTTTGCAGGGCAGGACCAAGCTGACAGCCCCAGATCGCCAAGCGGCCCTGCACAGTCACCCACATCTGCACTGCTGCCAGCATCCACCAGATCGGCCAACCTGTCAGCGCCAGCTGAAGGCACTGACAAGGTAGAAGAAGATGCACAGGGACCAAGCACTAGCTCCAAATCAAATTTGAGCCCTGTGCTGAAATCTACCAGGGGTCCAGCCCCCGCCAAGGTTGGGTCACCCAGGTCACCAAGGCAGCCAGCATCTCCCAGTGAGCGTAAGACTAGAGCAGGTTGGAATCTTCTGCAAATTTGTGCTGTTGTATGTGTGCCACATGTAGGCTTGCTGTGATGCTTTGCTTAGCCTGGCTGTGGATTGACACTCAGACTGTGAGTAATCACAGCATTTGTGACCATGCTCATGTGGTGCCTGTGCATGCATTGTATGCTCTTTTTCCACAGAAGGGCATGCAGTCACACAAGGCAACTACATTCATGCCCAGGATCTGAGGGGACAGCTGAGTTGACTAAGCATTGCAGGTGCAGAGTCACGGCGAGCGCTTGAGGAAGCTGCGGCAGCAGCTGAGAAGACACTTGCAGAGGATGCCATCATTGAGCATGCTCAGATCATCTATGAGCGTCGCAACACTAAGCAGCTGCCAGCTTTCCCAGAGCCAAAGCGTGGCAAAGCCCATTGGGATCATGTCCTGGAGGAGATGAACTGGATGGCCAAGGAGTTCTCTAAGTAATGCTTGATATTGATGGTTGTGTGGTGTAGAAAGGCATTCCCTTGTGCCCTGGTAGGCAGTAGATGATACATCAGAGTAGTGCATGGAGTGCACAGTCATACCGCTGCCAGTCTCCACTCCGTTTGGTGTCCTAGTCGGCCATGCTCAACCCCTTGGTAACGCATGTTGTTGGTGGCATTTGTTTGTACACACGTGTTTTGCAGATCTGGCAAGGGCTCACGCACTTACAGCCAATACTCTATCTTCATAGAGTGTTGGCTGAACAGCACTCATTGAGGTTGAGCATTGCTGCAGAGAGCGCCGATGGAAGATTGCACAGGCAAAGAGGTTTGCGAAGCTGGTCAGCAAGTCAAATCTGGATGTGGAGGGGCGCGAGCGCCTGCGACGCCGAGAAGAGCTGCTGAACCTCAAGAAGCGGGCTGCTTGGATTGCAAAAGAGGTAATGCAAAGTGCAGTGCTTTGCCGTCATGTCTGGGGAGATTCCTGGCTATCAGTCACTTAATGACAACCAAGGCTGCACAGCAGATGCAACAGGAACATGAAGAGGAACATGTACCTTTCGGCATGAGGCCTCATGCACACGTAGTTCCACACAGTTTGGTAGCTCAGATGCTCAACAACATGGGTTTGTGCTTGGTTGCAGGCCATGCAATTCTGGCGCAAGGCAGAGCGTGTGGTGCAGTACAAGCAGCAGGTGGTGTCCAATGCACGCAAGAAGGAGGTGATGGACAAGCACCTAGACTTCCTGGTGGGGCAGACTCAGCGTTACTCCAGCCTGCTTGCGCAGCGTCTTGCAGGTAAGGCGCCTGAGCATGGTTCAAGCTGTGTTGATCTGCTCACTACGTGGCACCTGGAGGACTTGTGAACCAGCCAAGCTTATGCCGTGAACCTCCTGGCATGACTGTCTTTGGCTCTGCTTGCCAAGTCATGCTGACCAGCGTCAGGCTTGATATGCCAGCAAGTATGACCTTTGTGTCTGGTACGTTTGGTTGGCTGCCTTTGAACACAGATGCTGCGACAGCATACATCATTCAGCAAGAAGAAAGTTGGGGATATGCAGAAGGCTACTCAAGACTTCATCTGCCTGATCCAATGATGCACAGCTTGTTTGCTGTCCTTGACTGGCAGGCCAAATTCATTAAACAGTTCCGTACCGAACTCAGACTCAGCCTTACAAGGCTCCCTCTGCGCCCAAGTAGTCTTGTAAAGCTCACAAGCGGCCAGCTTCTGCCAGATGGTCTGCTGGCATCTGGGCACTTTCCCCACGTAACAATTTCGCGAAGAGCACGACACAAATTATACTTGCAGCGCACACTTTCTACAAGAATACTAAAATCCAACATTCACATGCTGAGCTTTCTGGTTCAGCAGCAGCTCTCCCAGATTTAGCTGGAGGACTGGTCTCCAGCTCAACCTGGGCAGAAGAGGCGATATCTCTTCCCCAGGTTGAGCAGGGGGACTGGTCTCTGAGGCCGGGCGGGAGTCCCCCGCCCGGCCGCCTGGGTACACAAGACCCAACAGGTACCGGAGGAGATGACATCTTCCCCCCAAGTCAAACAACTAAATGAACATAGATAAGACCACTTCGTGACACAATCACAAGACAGCAACAGTAGAGTACAGAGTACACAGAGGACTCACACAGAGTAACTACTTGCTTTGCTGGTGCACTTTCTTGATATATAGAAGCGGTGATGCACAGAGGAAGTGGCACGCTTAACAAAGACTCCTCGCAAAGCTAAAGCAAAGTATTATGTCATCATGTCAGTGGCACAATCTCTGCTGTGTAGGCACAGAAGAGCAGAATTGCGTAGAAGCCTTACCTGCGCCCACAGATGCCAGTGCCCCTGCAGCTGCTACAGCAGCACCTGATGTAGCTGCGTCAGAACCTGCAGTTGATGTTGCTGCTGCCTCAGCGACGCCAGCTACAGTTGCACCGTCGGCTTCTGAAATTTCAGATGCAGGAGATGAGGAAGGGAGTCCGGGTCATGGGGACGACAGCAGTGTTGAATACGCAGCAGACCTGAATGAGTCACAGGATGATGATGAAGCCACTCTCGAAGAGGAAGAGGTATGCAGGCCATAACCGGGCTTTGTGATGCACCCAGGGCATCCTTTGACAATTTTGCTGCTGTGCATGTTGAGTGTGTCACTGCCTGGGCTAAGGCAAAGGTGGACTGGCATTGTGCTGACAGGCCGCAGTGCGGCTTGCCTGTTGCCTCCCTTGGCAGTCACATGTCACAGTTCATTGCGCCACTGAAGCACAGCTGCAAATGCTTGCTCTGCCCGGCCATGCATGGACACTGTTATGATCAGCCGTGACTGGTCCAACAGGCGTTAAGTAAAGCAGAGGGCGGCGCAAAGAATGAGCTACATTCCTTGGAGGCCGAAGCAGACATGCCCTTGGAGCAGTTACTGGCCCAGTATGGTTATGTCATGGGCGGAAGCCAAGGCACTGTTCCTGATGACAACAATGATGGGGAGTCACCTGATAGCTCTGGCAGAGAACAGGAAGCAAAGGCAACCATTCCAGCTGGGTCGACTGAGCGACCAGCCAAACGACGAAGAACTTCTAAAGGCGATGCGCATCCAAGCAACCCTGCAGAGGGACTCTCAAAGGCACAGCCAGCTGCAGCTCAGGACTCTGCTGCTCACAACTCAGGGTCTCAGGCCTCAGGTGAGGCTGAGTCTGATCAGAGCAGCGCTGACTTGCGAGACTTGCTTGACAGCCCAGAAGCTGCAGCAGCAGCTGACAGCGTCAGGTCTATATCACGCAACAGCCCTCAGCCTGGGCCGTCAAAACACTACCAGGAGGATACCAAGAGGGAAAAAGCAAAAGCTGCCTTGCCAAAGCAGGAAATGGATGATCTAGGCAGTGAGTCGCAGTCTGAGTCAGAATTTGACTCAGCAGCTGGCAGTGACGCTGGTGTGGATGACGAGCAGACCCTGGAAGAAGAGGAGCGCATGGCAGAGGCTGAAGGAGCTGCACAACATGTGAGCACATGCATGTTCCTGCAGTCTTCCTGGCTCGCGTGAGCTGATCTTCACCACAGATGCAATGTGCATCACACTGTCTTTCAGCTGCCAGGTCAAAATGATGCATACAAAGTCAGCTTGTCTGCTGGTCGTGTCAGTTGACGCTGACTGTCAGTGTAACAGTTGCCAAAACAGCTGTCAAATTGACCTCCTGCTTGATATACAAGTGTTCTGGTCGTGCTGTGTCCATGCTGAGTAGGACGCTTCTGTATGATGTTGCAGGCTTCAGAACTAGAAGACCTTGAGGATGAGGCAAACATGCCATTGGAACAGCTGATGGCCAAGTATGGATACACTGCCAGCACAGATGTTGCCAGTCCCTCCCACCCTTCTTCAACACCTCCTGTCAACGCTCACTCAGATCCATTGCCTCCGCCAGCCGGTATGAGCACCGACCCTTCCCCACCCTCCCTGCCACCCCACGCCTCCCCTCAACACCCGGCTAAGCCCATGTCTTCAAGAAGCAAAGCTGAAGCGCCAGGTGAGTCATTGACAGATGCTACACAGCCAACAGCAGCAGCAAAGGGTGACGCTGTGCAAGCAATGCAAATCCAGCAGCAGGCAGAACAGGCTACGGCAGCAGGCATGGACGCATTTGAGCACAGTCAGGCTTTGGCTGAAAGGAGGGCTTCTGGATCACAGGCTGGCCCTTCCTCCCCAAGCGCCCCTGCACCTGGTAAGCATACGCAGCCTGCTGGTATCTCTGCTGTGACTGCTGCCACAAGGCCTTTTCTGCCTTTGTGACAGGCCTTTCCTGCTTTTTATGGCAACTGGCTAATCTGGCCAAGACAGCTCTCGCTTTACAAGGGGGAGCTGAACAGCATGGCAGCTGGACTCCTGTCTTGAAGTAGAACTGCATGCATACACCAATCAAATGCTGGCCCCTTGTTGCATCACAGTTGTGCTCAATGCAATGCACACAAGTTGGCATTGTGTAGCCTTTCAGCAGTGCTGGCACCCTGCATGTTCCCTGGTTGCTTTTCAACATATTTGTTGCCAGTTTGCCTTCGCTGCCACTTGTACTGACAACCGCAAATGTCACCAGGAGTGAGAGGCAGAGGCAGGGCAGTCACCTCCAAGGCCCAAGTAGCTGGTGAAGTGGCAGAAGCAGCACCCCTGGCGGCCGCCCTTCTGCCTTCAAGCAATGGGACAACCTCTGCCCTTCCAGCAGCACCCCAGCTGCCTTCAGCCAGCCAAGCAGAAGGCGGATCTGCCTCCCCTCCCCTTCTCGGCTCTTCTGGTAAGGCGCAGCTGGTTGACCGCTTGAGTGGCAACATAGAAGGCGCTGTCGTGCCACCTGCTCCTTTGGGCAAGGGCAGCAAAAAGCAGAAGGATGCCATTGAGAGGGCAGCCGAAGGCAAAGCTACACTGGAGGGGGTTGCCCAGCTGGCCAATGAGCTGCAGCCTACTGGAAGCACTCTCTCAACCATGCAAGTGCATACCAAGGTTGGTGCTTGCCCTTCCACATGTCTATTGCTATATTGCTTGCAAGCAGGCTCATGCGCATGAATCATTCTGCACTTGGCCTGATTTCTGTGCCTTGCTTAGCAGTAAATTTGAAGCCAAGTGTACTCCATTTTAGGGAAGATATGCATAGCAGCATGCATATAATCAGCAGCCATCCCTTCAACGAAGGTTCTGCCATGCACTGTGATGATTGGACATTGCACGGCAGAACTTCACTGGAGGAACGGCTGCTGGTTACATGCATGCTGCTATGCATGCTTTGCTGGAAGCTGAGCTGGCCTAGAAGCCTGCTGCTGTAGCAAGCAAGCCAGGAACTGCATGAACAGGACATGCATAGGCTGGAGCCATTGAGCCAAGAAGAGTTGCACATCTCTCCTTTAGCTACAAGGCTTGCAGCCATTTTGTTGATGCCACGGGCGCCAAGAGCCCTGTGCTTGCTTTGTCCAGCCAAGGGTCTATCTCAGCTTGGATGCTGGGCCTCAGAGAGCATTAACACAATTATGTGGATCATTTGATAAGTGGCTACACACCTTGTCTGATCAATTGCTCAATCTGAGATGTCACATGCAACAAGCTCACGACAATGCAGGTGCCATTTCTGTTGAAGCATGGCCTGAGAGAATACCAGCACATAGGTTTGGATTGGTTGATGACCATCTACACCCGCCGCCTGAACGGCATCCTGGCAGACGAAATGGGGTTGGGCAAGACCATTATGACCATTGCCCTGCTTGCCCATCTTGCCTGTGAGAAGTAAGTACTCTCTGCACACGATTGTCGTTCAGCCTGATTATAACTTCATCTTGTATGTGAACTTACAGTGGCGTTTTCAAGGCAAGGGCGTTCCTTCATGTTAGCTTCACTCATGACCTAGGCAACGCAATAAACACAATGCTGGCCTGGGAAGTTGTTCTGGCCTGCTGGTCAGGCACCTCTGGACGCATGGAGTCAATACATTGACCAACGACATCATCAGCATCGTCAAGGAAAATACGTGCTGTGGTCTTTAGAGTTGAAACCCTACACCCCAACCCCTGCCTTGTGGTCTTTGTTCTTCTTGATGTAGGCTGAAGAGACCTTACCTGTGCAGGGGCGATTGGGGTCCCCACTTGATTGTGGTCCCCACATCTGTCATGCTGAACTGGGAGATGGAATTCAAGAAGTGGTGCCCAGCCTTCAAGCTGCTCACCTACTTTGGCAGTGCCAAGGAGCGTAAGACCAAGCGCCATGGCTGGAGCAAGCCCAACGCTTTCCACATCTGCATCACCTCATACACCCTCGTGCTTCAGGTCAGTTGGCATGCATTGTGCACTGCACATGCTCGTATCAAAATTGCGTGCTTTGGGTGTACTGCACATGCTTGTATAAAGGTTGCATGCTGTGGGGACACAGACATGAACAAGTATCAGCTGGGTCTTGTGTGGAGTGATGTGATGTGAAGTTTTCGCCTTGTGACAAGGTCTCTGTCACTCGAAAGCGCATGTGCTCCTCAGCTGCAAAGAGCAAGGGCTGTTTGCTGACAGTAATGTAGCTTTAGGTGCCTGGTAAGAGTGCTGCCTGGCATACACCATGCAAAGCTGTTGCCAGTTCTAGCTGCAACTGCCCATTTTCAGGTTATATGACAGAACTCAACTGCACATCCAGCAGCACTTGCAAATGCATCGTTGCCACATGATCTTGCATAGCTTTGACAGCTTCACTTTATTGTCCTGAAGTCAAACTGTAACCATCTGCCAAATGTGCATGCAGGATGCAAAGATGTTCAGACGAAAGAAGTGGAAATACCTGATCCTGGACGAGGCGCACATGATCAAGAACTGGAAGAGCCAGAGGTGGCAGACTCTGCTCAACTTCAACAGCAAGCGCCGCCTGCTCATCACTGGTATTTAGCTTAGCTTTTGTGCCCGCCTGTTGGACCTGAGTGACCTGTGCACCACCATCCCAAATGGTGTGAGCCTTGTGTTGCGCGTTGCATAGCTGTGTGCACCTTTGTGGGTTGTCAAGTTCTGCTATATCTCCTCAATATAGAAACGCTGTTTATCCGTCCCCAGACGTACTTTAGTTCAGATTCACACTGTGGGACGTCTCTCCACAACAAAAGTGACCTTTTGTATGTGGAAGAGCTTGGGAGCTCTGCTAGATGGTGCGTGTGCCTGGGACAGCAAGATCAACCTTGCACAATCTGTCGTCTACCCTCGTCCTGTTATCCTCACGCTGTGCCAGGCTGCCATGTTGCAGCCCTTTGCACTTCCCCAGCTGTCTAAGTTATAGGCAACAGAGCAAGCATGTCTGAAACAGAGCCCATAGGTCTACAGATTCTGAGCCATTCGGAAGAGCACAAGCGGCAGCATACTGGGTAGAGCCTGCTAACATCAGCACGCTTTTGGCTTGGTTCAGGGACGCCGTTGCAGAATGATCTGATGGAGCTGTGGTCCCTGATGCACTTCCTCATGCCTCAGATCTTTGCCAGCCACGCCCAGTTCAAGGACTGGTTCAACAACCCTCTTGTGGGCATGGTCGAGGGTCAACAGGAAGTCAACAAGGTACTCAGCCCTGGGTCTGCCTTGTTGTCACCCTTCCCTGCCTAGGGTAAGCTTCAGGAGGAAATACCACGGCCTGAGCGCTGCCGAAATGCTGATGCATCCTTTGCTGGGTGCCCTCCCTCGTGCATGTGCATATATGTTCAGCGACAGGCACTGCGTTGCTCCTCTGCAACTGTTGACATGCACATGTATTTGAGCGAAAGGCACTGCGTTGCTTCTCTGCAACTGTTAGCATGCACATGTGCGCATGTATTTGAGCAACAGGCACTGCGTTGCTTCTCTGCAATTGTTAGCATTCACGTTTGCTCAATGTAGGGCATCGTGGAAAGATTACACAGTGTCCTGCGACCCTTCCTGCTGCGCCGTCTGAAGTGCGATGTGGAGAAGCAGCTGCCACAAAAGAAGGAGCATGTCATACGGTATGTTCCACACATGTTACACATGGCACTTGTGTTACACATGTTACAGTCATGCATGTTACATGTTGTCACAGAAAACCCCACAGTCCACACATCATCTGCACCCAGGCTGGTTGTGCAAGATCTCCAGTCAAAAGCGTTTATTGACATCAAATGTCAAGCATTGTTCTCAGCTAGAACAGTCCTGTTCAAGCATGTATCAATCACGCCTGATAGCTTGCTGATCTGCTCTTCTTGTTGGAGTGACTATAAATGTAGCGCCTGACCTGTGATACATGTATACAAACGCAATGCAGGTGTCGCTTGAGCAAACGCCAGCGTACCCTGTATGAAGACTACATGGCAAGCAGTGACACCAGCGCCACTTTAGCTTCCTCCAACTTCCTGGGCATCATCAACGTCCTCATGCAGCTGCGCAAGGTAACACTTTTGTTGGCTTGATGCAACACCCTAAGCTCTTGGGGACGTTGCCATCTGTAGAGAAATGCCCTGGTCATGATGTACAGCTAAAATCAAAATTGCCTGGGACCTCTACCATGTGTTTCTACTTTAGTGAGATACCTTAGCTCTTGGGGATACAGAAACGTCACTTCTTCAAGACACTTTGATGACAGCGAGGATGTTGGTATTGTCAGAGCTACTTGCTTTTAGATGTAGCAATGATAGTTGCATGCCCTGAGCTACCATCAGACTGGCTAGCCTTGCTGCTGCAGTCACTGTGCATAATTCTGTATGATCATTATTGTTATATCGTGACACATTATATCATGTTAGATTACTATATCTGGTAGTATTCTGGGTGCTAATACAGCATGTGGGTTTGCAGGTGTGCAATCACCCTGATCTGTTTGAGGGCCGGCCCATCGTAAGTTCCTTTGACATGTGGGGCCTGCCCTTCCACATGCCCTCACTGGCCCTGCACGCCCTGAGCCCCTCCCAGTGGGGCCGCATCAACTTGAGCAGCATCAACGCAGATGTGGCAGCTCAGGAAGCAGACTTTGTATGGGCTGCTCAACGGAGACAGGTACAACACAAACCTGCTTCAGAAAGTCTTATACCTGCAGCCCATGCGTCCCTGATGAGACATTGGCATCAGCAAAATGCCCTTGCCCTGGATATGGAACAAAAAGTAGACTCTGGAATGTTCAAAACAGAGTCTCACAGCAAGGCAACACAAGGAGTTGATTGCTCAAAATCACAGCTTGCTCAGCACTCTATGCAGTGCGCTGTTCAAAGCTGATTGTAGTAGCACTGCACGTCTAAAGCCAGTGTTTGGTATGTCGTGTTGATTCTGGGGTCACTACAACAGTGCATTTATGGTGCTTTGCAGAGCCTCATGGCGCCCAGCGAGCTGATTGAAGGACAACTCGGAGACCCCACCGAATACGTTCCAGAAACTGATGAGACACTGCTGGTATACAACCCTTGCAAGCCAACTTCATTCAAGGCACATTGCTGTGGTCCTCGTCACATGTCAATGTACTTGCTTTCATGACGCAGAGCCCAGCCAGCAGACCTCCTCTGCCACCTTGGCACGATAAGCTCATTGCTTGTTTGCAAGCGACGCCTCCATATTCGCGGCTTGAGTTTGTGTTCTGGCATGCCAATTCACTTGCGCATGTGCAATGAGCCATTTCCCTGCAGTTGCAGCAATGCCAATCAACGCTGCAGACCAATGCTGAGGCTCTTGGCATTCTCAAGTGCAGGTGACAGCTTGCAGTCTGCTACTGTGCTTCTCCAACACCTTCAACTGTGTGATGTTGCCTGTATACATCTCTAACCGCTCGTGCATTGTCTGCTCATCGGCAACTGCCAGCACTTGCCCCATTGCAGGACTCCCTGGGATTTCCCCCTAGCCGGCAGGCAATGGCCGTGGTTCAGGGGTTCGTGCAAGCGCAAGCGGCACAGCAGCAGCAATGGGCTCTGTCCAGGCTCCGACATGCTGCTGTGCTGACAGCACGTCGCTGTGCTGCTGCACCTCTCTATGGTCAGGATGTGCGTGAGGTATGCGGTCCCCCCCCCCCTACTGATGCCTGCTGACATTGTAGGTGTGCTACCAGCTGTTTGCTTGCTAGTCTTTGCAGATCTGTAGGGTTTGTATCATCAGCAGGTGCACTGTCCTGCTCTCTGGCCTCAGCAGGTGTACTGCAAAGGTGAAACGTGTAAATCGTGTAAATGTGTGACGTCGTAGTCTGCAACCCTAATGATCTGCAGGAATCAGCAGGTACAATTGACAACCCTCAAGTCCCATGTTCAAGAATGAAAATGTGGAGCATTTAGAATGGTGTTCTTGCACCAGCAGGACCCTTTCTGGCACCATATCCCTTAGCGCTATCATCTTAGCATGCAAATGCACACTTGCAACATGCCCAAAGCAGTGTTTTGCACACTGCTGTCACCTGCAACTTGGAAATCGTTTATTTGTCTGATTGACAGCAAGTAAGACTGTAGGCACATCTGCTGCAGGCTGCCTCTGTGGAGGACCCAGTTGCACAGGTCCACCTCATTGCAGCCCAGCCCAGCCGATACATGGACTTCAGCAATAGCATTGCTGCAGCAATCAAGACAGCAGCTCAGCGTGCGGAGTCCTTAGAAGACACCATGAAGCAGTTTCTGTTCGTCATACCCCAAGCCCGGTCCCCGCCCCCCACTGCCTGGTGCTCCCACCCTGACCAGTCTGTCGTCCTGGAGGCTGCTAGGCAGGCCCAGCATGCACAGCAGGAGTGGTTCCGGAGCTCTGCCAGTCTCAGGACCGCCGTTGTGCGACGGCAGCTGTTCTTTCCAGACCGGCGGCTGCTGCAATTTGACTGTGGCAAGCTTCAGGTGAGCTAGCGCTACTGGCTGTGCTGCCAGCATGCCTCCTGAGTTGCATTTGTTTGTCTGGCTGCTCATTCTGCTAATGCATGCGTCACCTGGTGGTCTTCTGAGCCACTTATGGTAAGTATATGCTGACAATTGCACCTATAGAAATTGCACTATAGCAACATGATGGAGTGAACTTGTGCATCAATTGACATCAGGCATGCTTGATTAGTACGCCAGAACTGTACACGCTCCACTGCCGGTACATGTGCTGGTCTTACATGGCCTGAGAGCGACAAGCTTTGGAGCCGCAGCGCCAGCAGGCTTGCAGACCCAAGGCCACTCAGATCACCAAACCTCTGCTGGTACATAGCTGATATCCCTGAAGGAGAAAAAGCTGTATGCAATTGTCAACTTCAGAACTGGCACAGCTGCTGCTCCAGCAGGTGACTGGCAGGCACAAGGCTCTCACCTTCACCCAGATGACAAAGAGATTGGATATGTACAAGAGTGTGCCTCACAGCTTGAGTCAGCGCATGTCACAGCCAGGGCGTGCCTCATTCGCAATGCTCACTGCAGGAGCTGGCACAGTTGCTGTACCAACTGAAGACAGGCGGACGCAAAGCCCGCATCTCCACCCCGATGACAGAACACTGGATATTCACAAGAGTGTGCCTCACAGCTTGAGGCAGCGCGTGTCACAGCCAGGACTTGCCTTACTTGAATTGCGCACTGCAGGAGCTGGCGCAGTTGCTGTACCAACTGAAGACAGGCGGGCATAAGGCCCTCATTTTCACCCAGATGACCAAGATGCTGGATGTGCTGGAGGCCTTCCTCAACCTGCACGGCTACACATACCTGCGCCTGGACGGCACCACCAAGCCAGAGCAGCGACAGGTGCATCTCGCACTTCATACACGCAATGCACACACCAATCAATGACGTTGCGTCACATGACTGTCGCATCAATGGACCTTATTGAGATGCTCACAACAGACTGCTCTGGAGAGACAAGACTTGCCCTGCATGTACCTAGCTCGTCATGAGCTGGAAAGCTTGATCATCATTATCACCAGCATCTGCTTGGTCAGCTGAGTGAGACCCGGTATGCTGCACATCGTCAAACAACTTGATGCGAGTCTTTACAGCAGCCTGGTGCTGAATGGCTCACAGGAGCCCGAACAGTCTCACATAGTCACAAAGCCTATGCGTGCTCCGTTTCATGGCCACTTTCAAGCATCTGGCATGCTTGCTGTTCACGCAGGCACCACTTGTGCTTGTGTACACTCTATGTGGGTACGCTCTTTGCACTCCAAGCAGTGGTTAGCCTATTGACATGAACAGGACATTGCGTACGCTGAAGCTGTCTGTCACACCTCAAATGTTGAGTGTGGCATTGCAGATCTTGATGCAACGCTTCAACAGCAACCCTAAGATCTTCGTCTTCATACTGTCCACACGCAGTGGAGGGGTGGGCATGAACCTGACAGGGGCTGACACTGTCATCTTCTATGATTCAGATTGGAACCCAGCAATGGATGCACAGGTAGGGCCGTCGTCCTCATGTCACACCTGAGCTTATCTAAAGGTGCCACAGGCGCCTGAAGCCATGACAGGGCTTGACACAGTCATTGCGTGAAAGCTGCAAAGGAGCTTTGTAGGAACGTGTGGTTACCTTTACTTCCTCTTACTCCCTGCCTTGCATTGCCTGTCTCGCTGGCAAGCCTTACCAGAACTGTGGCTAGTTCTGTTGGCACAACAAAGGTTGTAAGCATATAGAGGGCCCATTTGTGACTCTGATCAGCTTAGCAATCGCCTCAGCCTTCTACCCCTGGACTGACCACACACCACAACAGCTTCTGTCACACAGCCTCACATGACAACAGCATGTTGCATGCTAAACGCCACACGTGGTGTGTACTCAGAGTTCACACATGGCATCACTGCATCGATCATGTGGCATGCCTGCCGCTTCATTGTGTCGCGCATCAGGCCCAGGAAAGGCGCCACTGCTCACAAGCAATGCCACCCGTATTCATCAGGCACACAAGGTGCACATCACTCACCTGCTCTGCAAGTGGTTAGATACACCTGCACTGCGTCAGCGCTGTGTGTTGTGCTGTTTCCCTCATTAATGCAAGCATGTGCTTTGACAATGTTTTCTTATTGTTTCAGGCCCAGGACAGGTGTCACCGTATCGGTCAGACTCGTGAGGTGCACATCTACCGTTTGGTCAGCGAGAAAACCATCGAGGAGAACATCCTGACCAAGAGCGACCAGAAACGCCAGCTGGACCATCTTGCCATCCAATCGGGCGGCTTCAACACAGAGTTTCTGCAGAAGTTCAACCCCAAGGAGCTGCTGGGGGTCCAGCCAGGAGGTGAGCGGGGGGGATCTGCAGGATGAAGATTGCTTCAGATGTTCATTGTGTCAAATGTTGTGCACAGAGTATCATTGGATGTAACCAGGAGGTGAGCCCGGGGGGGGGGGGAGGGGGGGTTCTGCAGGATGATTGCTCCAGATGTATACTGCGTCAGAGCGTGTCAGACAGGGGCTTGCATGCTTACATGTAGACTAGGGTTAGCTAGGTTCATAATGGTGCTAGAGTTGCACATGAGCCCTGGCAGAGTGCTAGGGTTGCACTGGATTTGTAGCATTGAGTAGTTTGCAGAAATCAACAGGATTGTTTGCAGAGACACATTGGATTCTGAGCAGAGTGACATCCTTGCACCATCACTCAGACAACGAACTGCTTGGTCTGTCTAATTGAGCAGCTGGTCCTGGGAATGTGCAGAGCAATATGACTGAGACAGAGACTGTGCACAAAGCAGCTGCCCCAGACATTGACAGCGTACGCTTCATGCAACTGACGCTTGTGTTGACATACAGGCGCACCCAACACAGCAGCAGCTACAGCTACAGCTGCAACATCTGGCGGCGGCCTATCGGCAGAGGAGATGCAGGCTGCAATGCGCAGCGTAGAGGATGAGACTGATGCTGCAGCTGCTGCCGCATTGGAACAGGAGAACGCTGCTGAACTGGCAGAGTTCACCATGGAGCCTGCAGCTCGAGTGAGTTCTCAAATTCACCCAGATCGATAAGATGTTTTTCAAATTGATCCAGATTGATGAAATATATAATAACAACAATGATGAAAGTAGCACAAGTAACCATTGTTACGATCATCATTGCTCCCACCGATAATCGTAAGTATGCCAATACTGATTGTAGTAATAGTAATGACAACAATGAGAATGACAATACAAATAACAAAAAGAAGTCATTGTGCGTTGCCGTGCATGCATGTCATCATGCTGCTGCTTGCTTTACAGCTTTGGCTGGAGGGAAAACGCATGACTTATTTTGCATGCCTGACTAGCCCTGGGTCACTTGGCCATGCATGCACCGGCAGTGGCTTGACAGCTGCAAGTTACCGTTTGTCTTCTACATGTTGATCACATGGACCAACTGTGAGTCACAGCACTGGTCAGCATCAGCAGCGGTGTACTGTAGTGATGACCGCCTGAGATGTTGTTGTAGGCTGCTGGGGAGGTGGCAGGCGCTGAAGCTGGTGATGACGCAGAAGAAGAGGATGTTGATGCTGATGACATCAAGTAGGCACTCAAATCTGTTCTCCAGCCCACTCACAGTGCTGTTCATCGCATTTCGCATTGCAGATCGTACCTTTGACTCTGTCCAGCGCTCACTTCTGGAAAAACAGTGTCCACATCTCCAAGAGCTATGGCCTGTCATGGCCACGTAACTATATAGCCAGATTCATGGTCACATGTTTACTACAGCCACCAAAAAGGCATGCAAGCAATGGTTGCAACCTGTTGGACTGTGAGGATCTCAATTCAGAAGTGCCTAGGCATCAGTCTCAGGCGGTTTTACTTTTAGGAGATCTGCCAGATGGCAAAAGCCTTGCAACACCTTGTATACCTGGACATTGTACCTTGTGTAGCCTGCATACAACAGCAGAAGATGCAAATCTTGGAGGCAGCATGATGCTCACCAGCATACTCACAGGTTCATGGTTGCCTTTGCCAGCCTGCATGCTGGAGACTGCTCCATTGTGTACACGACTCGTTTCTGCGGCCTCGTAGAGACTCATCTGACAGCCTGCCAAGCAAAACTTCCACATGTCTTATTCAATGAGGCCACCCCCCCCCCCCTCTTTCTCCGCATCATCCTCTGCCCAGTCAGCAATCGAAAAATGCGTAGCTCGGCACCTCTTGCTGTTTTGCACGCATGTAAGCGCATGGCAGCTGCACCCTTGTGCTTTCCTGAAGCTTACAGGTACGCCCATGCCTAATAGCTGAAGCCATATCTTTCACCTGAAGCCTCGTGTTTCACAGGGAGCCATCAGATAGCAGACCTCGCGAACCTTCCATGCCCATCAACACATCTACAGCAGCAGACCCAGACCGCCCTGGCCCTCCCTCAGAGCCCGGCCCATCCACTGCCATAGTGCCCCTGGCAGGTGCTGACGAGGATGAAATGATGGAAGATGTAGCTCAGATGGCTGGTGGGGGACAGGTGTCAGGACAGGACGCCCTTACCAACCTGGAAACCACTCTGAGGCCTGTGGAGAAGTATGCTGTTCGCTTCCTAGAAGAGGTGGGATTCTGTGTGTCTGCCAACAATGCTGATGGGCTGAATGCAGGCGGCCATCAGGCCATGGCTCTAGGCTGCACCGCTGGTCAGACATGCTGCACTGACAACCTCTCACATGGTGGGTGCTTAGTTTGTTAAGCGCCGTAGCCTCTTGGCAAGTCCGAGCAAGCGACCACCATCTGGCTTGCTTTCATGCAAACTGTTTGATGCTCTGTAAGAAGAGCTGTGACTCATGTTTCTGCTGTCTGTTGCAGGCCAGTCTACAGAAGACTTCCTGTTTGAATCTGTGTACCGAATTGACTGTCTGCGTTGCAGCCATTGATGTTTGGCGCATACACACATTCTGATGCGCTGACAGCAATGCACCACTGAAGCCGGCCTGTGGTCACTTCCAAAATGTATTGGTCAACTCACATGCATGACATGGCATCCAGGACAGTGTAGGCACACATAAGCAGCCACATTGCACAACTGCTATGTAAAAGCGCAATGGCAGGCAAAGGTCAAGCAAATAGCTGCTGTCGCTGCTGCTGCTGCTGCATGCAACTCGCATGCAGCTGACATGCAGCTGTTGCATGTCTCTCTCTGTCTCCAAGCTAGCAACACTGCTGTGAATGCGCAGATGCAACGGCAGACTGCAGCTGAGAGTGCCGCTGCTGAAGCCGAGCAACTGGAAATGCAAGAGCAGGAATGGAACATGGCAGAGCTGGAGCGCATCCAAGAGCAGCAGGCATGGTCTTTGCGTTCTGAACACTGCAATGCGTGTTGCATTTCATGATGCATCTGTAGTTTGAGCGTCAGTACAGTAGGCGTGATCAAAAGGTACCGTAAGCGTGACATCATTACCTTTGGCAACGGCAAATGCAGCCTCACCAACCCTGCCTCTTTCTGTCCTCTGCACTTTCCTGCTTGTCAGCTGTGCATGTGTGCTTGCTTGTTGCTTGTACTAGCCGAGGCAGACAAGCAAAGTGAAGCTGAAAGGGCGGCACAACAGGGCCTTTGGCAGCAGCAGACATGGCCTCCCTCCTTTCTCCTTCCTTTCCATCATCCCAATCTTCTCTTCTTCTGAGCATCATATGCCTCTCACTTATAACCACTTCCCATGCAAAGATGAAATGTATCTACCCCTATTCCCAGAGGAAAATTTCTTAGAGAGGAATTCGAGATGTTCTTTTAACGACACCTCGTTCGACTGCTCACAGGAGGCCAATATGGATGAAGAAGGTGATGCTGAGAGGGCAGCACAGTGGGACTTAGCAGCAGCAGATGCGGCATATAAAGCACAGGTGGAGGCAGCACTGGCACAGCAGAGGGCGGTTGAAGAAGAGCAGCGCCTGCTGCTGGAGCAGCTTGAGGTGAGCAGACCTCCTCCCACCTGGGGCTCAGCTGCTGAGCAGCCTGCAGTAATAGCAACAGGCCTGCACTAACAGTAACAGGCACAGGCCTGCAACGACAGTAACAGTAACAGGCCTGCAATAACAGTAGCAGTAACAGGCTTGCAGTAACAGGGAGAGCAACAGGCCTGCAGTAACTGTAACAGCTCTGTGTTGTAAAGTTGAGAGCTTGAGTTGAGCAAACCTGGATGCACCTGGGTGATCGCTGTTGGGTCACGGTCACAGTGTCATAGCTCCTACCTGCATGTTTGAGCTTGGCAACCATTGTGGTCAATGTTATGCAGTCAAGTACGTGTGGTAGAAACCCTTTGCTCGAAAGAGGCCGAGACATCACTGCAGTCGCATATGCAAAGCAGCTTCGTGTGCCTGTATGATGGACAGCATTCACTTCCACTGGCACAATGAAAGCAGGATTTTGAAATCAAAATTTGGCAGGAATTCGGAAGTCAAATTGAAATAAAATAAAAGATGCATCTACCAGGCCATGTATAGCACCACCTGCTGCTCTGCTTATTCAAAACTTCAAGCATCCAGGAAGGGCAGGAGGCAGTCAGGGTCTAACACAAAGTCTCCCTCCTGCACAACATTCACATCTTCATCAAGTGCTTGCTGGTGGATCTGCAGGAGCAAGCAGCTGCTGCCGCAGCTGCCAGGGCAGAGGAAGAGGAGCGACTGGCTGCCAGGCCACAGCGCAAGGCAGCACCCCGGCCTGTGCGCTCCAGGGCCGTCAGCCCCTCAAGTGATTCTGAGGAGTTTGACTCCCCGGTTGCTAGATACAGAGGTATGCCTTCTGCAACCCCACACTGTGCCAGAGTACAAAGGAAGGCGCATTGGTCTGGAAAGGCGCCTCTGATGCCCTACCTCACCTGAGTGAGCACAGCGCACTGCAGCCGACTCTAGAAGTACTATGTGCGTGTCTTTCACATGTGAGAACAAATGGGAACAGATGATGTCACCGGTCAAACATGGTGAGACACCTGAAGTCCACCATCACTGCTCTGCAAAGCGGCATCTGAGGTCTCACGATCAAGTCTGGCAGAGTCTGAGCAGACCTGATCTTTGAGTTCTGCGGTGCCGTTTTGCAGAGTGGTGATGTGGGAATTCAGGTAGGATGTTTGAACGAGACCGAGACAAGCAGGCGGCCTTGCAATCAAGCAAGTGACTGACTGAATAACAGCTTGACTGTATGAGCAAGTGTGTGAATAATGCCTCAGCACCGACTGATGCACAAAGCAAAGATGCTGGTGCAGGCAGCAGGTGGGCTGGGAAGCGTGAGCTGGATGAGGACCGCCCTCTGGGGCGCGGCATGCGCTTCAAGCAAGAGCCTGCCTACATCCAGGACTCCTCATTTGCTTCAGGTGTCACTATGCAAGCTTCAGCATATACACTGTCAGTAGGAGCATGGCATTACTTGAGTGGATGCCAGGCAAAGTGCATTTGTCCATCTGCAGCTGTTGTGGACCTGCAGCTACGTAATGTGTGCAGCAAAACACATGAGGTCGATGTCTGATAATGGACGCCTGAGTTGCAATTGTCAAGAGCATATGCGTACATCACAGGTGTGTGCTTCATGCTATGCAGAAGAGAGCCTCTCGCGCGTACAGACATGAGGACAACACAGTCACTTGGGTGTCATGTTAGATAGGCCCTGAAATTGCTGTCAGGTGTCAACAAGCTGAAGTTAGAAGCTGTTGAAGCCCTCATTGTGCCAGCCACAGTGCATGCATGACCGGCCTCATCATTATCTCACGCAAGCATACTTGATATGCCAACCGCACAGAACTGACTTTGAAAGTCTCTGCCGCAGGATCTGACCCACTGTCACCGGTTGCAAACAAGCGGCGACGCACACAGTTCACTTCCACCGGCCCCACCAGATTTGCTAGGACTGGCCGCCCCTCAGACCCTAGTCAACCTCCCTCAGGCTGGTCTCATCTTCTTGTGCTTTCAGCTCTTGCACCTATGAGGCTTGCACGCGTGACATTTTCATTACATTGCTGCATGCATGCAAGCTTGAGGCTGTAATGGATATCCGCCAGGCCAATGCGTATACTTACTCTGCTTTGGTGCTGTTGTCCAAAAGCCTATTTACACTGACGCCCTTTGTGGAGCCACGTTTTGGTGAAATAACTTGGCAATAAGAACGTTTTATACAGCCAATGTCTTTCAGGTACAGTAGTGGTGCACTCGCACCATCTTCAGCAAGTATCAGCAGAGCAACTTCACATGTACTCAAATATTTGGAGCATCGGTTTGATCACATGCAGTCATTACACAAGCGTCATGGTGCCAGCAGTGTATCATCATGCCAGCTGCAGGCATGAGCAGGCTTGCTGTTGACCCACTCCTGTCATCCTTTATGTGCCATTCGCTGCTTATCTGAGCACAGCTCCTGGCTTCATTCACTCAGGCAGTAGTCATGCTTGTTGCAGATGAAGCTGTTCAAGAAGGTGGTAACGCACGGACAGCTGCACGACCTGCTCGGAGACTACCCTGTCATATTTTCTCACATGGGCCTGCTGCTCTCACTGCCAGAGGGGCACCGGTCCAAATCTGGCAACCCTGGGAGGTCAGTGCTTCTTTTGCTGACATCCTGTTCTTGTGCACATCCACACACTCTGTGTGCTTGAGGCTGACTGATTGGACATGTAATGAACACTCACTCAAGTGCTTGTTTTCGTATAGCTCAATGGCAATCACCTTAAATGTGTTCAGGCTACTGCTGTCAATGCCGGCACTGCAAACCATAATCATGAAACTATGGTAATGAAACCATGACAATGAAACCATGATAATGAAACCATGATAATAAATCATGATGCGGAAACCGTGATAATGGCAAGTCTTGCCAACAGCAATTTAATGAGTTTTTGTAGCACCCAAGACATTGCTCTGGGCAAAGTACAAATGAGCACTGCATTGACTAAGGCAGGTAGCATCTTGTGCATAGTTCATGGGCTCAGCAGCAACGATCAAGCATGGCTCATTTGTAGCTGTCTTATTGCTGTTGCTGCGAAGACCAAGTGTGCAGTGACCAGTTTCCAGACTGCTGCTGAATTGTGCAGCATGAAATTTGCCCTCAGCTCATCTGCATGTGCAGGCAGCAGAAGACTTGGTGCTGTGCGCAATGGTGCGATCAGCTATCACTGCTGCATTGGGCTTGCCTCTAGATGCTGTCCCAGGCAGCCACCCCACTGCCCACCGCCCCTTCCCACCTACCTTCAACTCCAACCTGCTACAGCCCACAGGGGCAACGTCTCAACGGCCCCAGCCCATGGCCGCTGCTCAGACTGCCAGGCCGCCGTCCTACATGACCACAGCCACGGCTCAAGCTTTTGGTGCTGGCAGTGGCATCAACAATGCCCCTAGGGCAGCTGGCCAGCAGGCTAGCAGTGTGAGTTCTCTGACAGCCTTGATTGGACAGCCGCTACCACCAGCTTATCAACCACCTGCCCACCCCACTTCCACAGCTGCCTCGTCACCTGCCACAGCAGCTGTAGCGCCTGTATCAGCACAGATTACAAGCGCTCCAGCTGTGGTCACTGCTCACGCCGCTGCTGCTGCCACCATGGCAGCTACCAGCAGTGGCACTGGCCAAGCGGTTACAGGCAATGTGTCTCTAGGCGTATCCCAGCCCGTGCTCGCTGTGCCTCAAGCCAGCACTCGACAAATGCCACCAGGAGCTTCGGCTGTGGCCACCACTGGCCCTCAGCTTACCAGTGCTGCGGCGACTGCTGCACATCAATCAGCCACTGCTTCAGTAATCCCCAGCATGTCCGCAGCAGCTCTCTCTCAGCTGCCAAATGGAACAGCTGGTGTGCAACTGCCCGGTGTTGCTGCACCACAGCTGCCAAGCACATCTGCTGGTCTGGGTGGTCAATTGCCACAGCCTGGAATCGTCCCACTGCTAGCCACCACGTCTGTAGCGCTACAAGGCATCACTGCAGCGCCTAGACCGACACCAGGCACCAGCAATGTACTGCTAGCACCAACCTTGCTTCCTGCTCAGCCCTCAGCGGCTGCATCCAATACACCTGCCTCTGTCAATCAGCAGCGGCAGGTCTCAGGAACAGCAGCTGCGCCACAGGCTGCCAGGGCAATTGCCCCAGCTGCTCGGGCTGGTTCTGCTGGTGTTGGGCCTGGCCAGGGCGCAGGGGGTAGCAGGACCGCTGCAGTGGGCGAAGATGTTTGGCAGCTTGCATCTGACGTCATGGCCGCTGGGGGCACCGCCACCACAGCTGCGGCTGTCACCACAGCAGCACAACAGGTACAGCTTGCAAACAGGATGCAGAGTGCACTGGTATCATTCCCCACACTGTGCAGGATAGCCTGCTCAAACTACATTAGGTGGTACGCCAGCAGTGCATCTCCTGTCTTGTCATCAGCATTATGATGGTCCATTTCACTGCACACAGCTTCTACGCCGTCCGCTGTAGTGTCCCATGCTCTCTTGTGCAGCGTAAACAGTTTTGGAACACAGACAAGTTTGCCATGCAGGCAAAGAAGAGGTCTGCCAGCGACTGCCGGGCTCGCTTCCTGATGCTTGTCAGGGCCAGGCAGGCTGCCCTAGCCCCCCAAATCTTCCACCGCCTACCCCCCGCTGCCACACCAGCTGCTGCCAGACCTTCTGCTCCAGCTGCTGCCACAGCTCCCAGTCTTACTGCCACTGTTGGGCCACCTCTCACAGCTGCTGCCACTGTGCCCTCTCACCCATCTGCCACCGCTGCTCCTCAGCCATCAGCTGTACTTGCCCATATGCAGCACCCACCCACTGCCTCACTGCAGATTGCCTCTGCTCTGGCTGGACAGCCAAGCAACTCCATGCTACAGCCCGCATCAAGCAGTGTCGCTGTCCAGCCTGCTGTTGGAGCCACTGCTGTTTGGCAACCTGCTGCAGTGCTGCCAGCGGTAGCACCTGCTCCTGTGGCGCCACAGCTGACCAGTGCACAAGCTGGTGCTCAGACACAAAGCACGCCGAGCAGCCAGCCTGCTGTTTCTACTGCCACCATAGGGTCATCAGGCGATCAGACTGCATCAGCAAATCTCCCATCACCAGGCAATGTGAGCCATGCGTCAGCCCCAAGCAACACGGTGTTATCACTTCCCATGGCAGCTTCAGCGGCAGCTTCTAGCAGACAAATGGGGCCGCTTGCTTCGCTGCTGCCGGGTCAGTTTGCTGCAGCTGTGGCTGCAGCAGCAGCCGCCGACACCACAGCTGTGCCAGGCCGTGGGCGCAGCGTCCAGCTGGTTCACAAGGCCAGTCTGGATGTGTTGCGTCTGAAGCTCAGGCTGGTTGACCTGGTTCAAGGCAGTGCTGCCCTGCAACCCAAGGTCAGCTGGCATTGGCTAAGGTCACCCTCTTTGAATCGAGACCATGTTACTGTGCATGTTGTTCTGTGCTTGGACTGGACTGATTGACAGAGAGGTAGTCAGCTGCGCCTCTCATCACACAGATGCTGTCATGTAGCGTGCTGGTTTAAGTTTGAGCATGGAAGGTAAAGGGTGAGAGCATGAAGGTAAAGGGTAAGGGCATGAAAGGTAGAGCATGGACGGTAAAGGGTAAGGGCATGGAAGGGCTAAGGGGTTAGACATGGCCTTGCCCTGCTGTCTGCTTGCCAGCCCAAGTCAAAGCTCATGTAATGCTACAGGCATAACTGCCAAATCAAGGACATGGCTTCGTTTAGACCTCTGTAACAGGTCATACATTGCGGACTTGCTCTGTCCCTGTGAAGCATGAGGTCTTCACAAGTATGTATGGCAAATCATCTACAACAGCCATTCAAGATGACAGCACAATAATTGGATCCGTGTGCCAAAGCGTGCAATCGTTTAGACTCTGCCTCTCTATGCAAACCCATTGCAGCAGTGCGTTTGCGGTGTTACACCGCACTGACTTTGAGATCCTGGCCCTGATCCGTCTGTGTGTTACATCAGGAGCTGAGACATGCATTCAGTCAGGCTACTGCAGCTGCAGCAGCAGAGACCCAAGCTGCCGCAGCTAGCAAGCCCCCTTCACCCTCCCAGTCCCCCTCCATCACCCCTGCTGCTCCTGCTGTGACCCCAGCTCCTGCTGCACCCACCCAGCTACCTGTAATTCAACAGTCACAATCTCAGCTTCCCTCACAGCTTCAGCCCCAGCTTCAGTCTCAGTCACAGTCTCAGTCACCGCTTTTGTCATCTCAGAGTGGAAACATCCTTACCACACCCTTGCTATCTGGTGCTGCTGCTACAGCTTTGACCGCACCTGCAGCTGCAGCTGCGGTGCCTGTTGCAAGGGCTTTTCCAGGGCCCTCGCAGAACCCACAAAGGCCAGGCATCTTCTCCACTCATGCTTCTTCATCAGGTAGGTCTAACGCTGTTGTGTGTTACTGTTTGGCTGTGAGACTCTCTCTCCTGGACTGTCTGTCTGTAATACTGATATGCAGGCCGTCCATGTACACATCAGCACCCTATCTCCTGGAGTGTCTGTCTGTACAATTGTATGTGCAGGCCTTCTTTGTACACATCAAGCATACTAGCTTACAGCCTGTTGCTCATCATTTCACGGACTGCATGTTGTTGATCATTTGGCCAGGGCATCGTATCTGTGCAGCTGTACAGCACAGCACCCTGGATCATCACAATACCTACACACCTTCACATGGACACATGAGTGCATGGCTTGTCGCTGAGCCGGTGGCTTATGTCAGGAGTTTCTGGACCCTTTGCAATACCGTCGGTGGTGTCTGGTGCTGAGAAAGCGGTGAAGGACTTGGAGCAGCTAGCCACAGCTGATCCAGAAGCCCTCATAGACTCCATAGAGGCGCTGTTGCCAGATGGCACCAATCAGGATGCTGGGGTGACTACGGGGTCCAGTGCAGGGCTGGTTACAGGGCTTACTGGCCTTGCAGACCCAGTCTTGAGCAAAGGCAATGGGTCACTCACTCAAGGTGGGGGTTGCAAACCTGCTGTGAAATGTGGCACATTATATTCAAGCAGTGCCTTTACTCATTTGATTGCGCCCAAGCGGTGCCTTTACTCATTTGATTGCGCCCAAGCAGTGCCTTTTCTTCTTTGGTTCCCCAAAAGCAGTGTCTTTTCCCCTTGTGATTACCCTCAAGCAAGTACCGTTCCCATTTCATACAAGCTCAACACGGCACAGACAGGCTTCACAACTCAGCCGTGGGTCCACGCTCCGCGCGTCAAGGCTCGCGTCTGGGAACAACAGCCAGCACCTTTCCCTTGTTAGCTGCACTACAACACACCAGAAAGCTGTTTGATGCTGTGCAAACTTTTGCACTTTGGCAGCGTGGTCCTGTCGACAAGGCATTTCAGCAGTTTTCGTGCAATTTTTGCATTGCAGTCCTCGTGAGTTTCAATGCAGATGCCGCAGCAAGCTGGCGTTAGCTGCAGCCCTTGAAAGGCACTCATGAGTTGTTAGAATGAAGTGGCAAAATTGACTGGATGCACTGTGTGTGTCGCAGCAGAAGAGGGGGGCAGTGAAGCAGTGGAGGTGGGTCTGCAGGAGGCCGTTGACATCCTGACAGCGGCCACCAAAGGCTGTGGCAGCTATGCCAAACCCATATTGCGCCACATCACCACCGTTGCAGAGTTTGCCAAGAGGGACGGGGTGCAGGTATGCAATTCCTCTGACCTGCATGGCTTCAGAGCCATGTGCATGGGTTGGGTATGTAGTGTGAAATGCTGTGTGTATGAGATGACTTCTGTATACCTTGAACACCATGATCAGGGCATGGACATGGCATGCCTCGTGTTTGGTAATAAGCTTCACACGGTCATACAAGCACAGATCTGCATTTCTGAATTCCTGGCACAGCAGCAAGCTGGGTGGGCATTGCCATCTTTTGCCCTGTCAGTGAGCAGCATGCTGTGCATTGCAAGCAAGAGCTGACCATGTACCAAGTCAATTCTTGCAAGCAATGTGAGCCAGGGTAGACCTCACAGCAGAGGACTTGTGCTCCCAACTGTCCTGCTAACACTCCTGCAGTCTTCTCCTGCTGACGTAGTTTTTCATCAAGCACCAGTATCACCCACTTTTCAAACCCTGCTTTGCTTGCAGGCGGCAAATGAAGCCCTGCTGAAGCTGTTACAGGTTCCCAAAGCTGTGCCCCAGCATGCCATCTCTCAGCAACATCAACAGCATGCTATCTCTCAACAGCAGCAGCAGCAGCAGCAGCAGCAGCAGCAGCATCAGCAGCAGCTACAGCAGGCCCGCCCTTTGCAGGCTGCTTCTGCACAGCCAAAACCCGGAATCACCTCCCATGGGATGCCGACCCAACATCCACAACCCACAAGCACGCCTGGTACAAGTCAGCAGCTGCCGTTTGGTGCTTTGCAGCTGCAGCAGCAGAGACCGCAGTTGCAGCAGCAGCAGCAGAGACAGCAGGTGCTGCAGCAGCCGCATCAGCAGCCGCCTGAAGCAACACAGCTGTGGCAGCAACCGCGAGTTAGCGCAGCAGCCAGTCTGCCAACAGGCGTCAGCTTCTTGCAGGCGCCGACACCCAGCCTTGGACCACAAGCAGCTCTTGCAAGTCTGGCCCCCTTGGCTGTGCAAATCAGTGCTGCAAATCTAGCTGGCATATCTCAGCCTGGCTTAGCAGCACTAGGTGATCAGTTGATGGACAGCAGGACTGGTGAAAGCTTGACACAGCAGATGCCTGTGATGGCCTTGCCAGCTTCTTTGGTGCTTTCTGGTGTGCCTGTTGGCACATCACATCCTGCAGTGTCCAGTGCACCTGCTGTCTGTGAGGGTCACAGAAATGCATGACAGCTTGACACTTGCTATGCACACTGACGTTCTTGAGTGGCTAGGATGCAATTATTTTTTGCCATGCCACTGGTTCAGTGCACACATCAGGAGTGCGTTTATCCTGCTTGCATACTTGTACCCTGACTCTGGTACTTTGCGTTTGCTGTCATTATTTTGTTGATCTGGCAGTACTTTTGTATTTGTTTTGCTTTAGTGTTCTAGGATAGACGACAGATCCATGCTCTGCCATGTCTCAACATTGCCTTGTTTACCCCAGCAGTGTCTGCAGCAACGGTGTATCTTTTGGAACTGCATGAACAGTGTGTATTCTGTAAGAAGGCCAGCAACTTTAGTGTAAATCACGAGGTATTGAATTTCATCAGATGGGCTGCCGCTGCTAGCTAGATCATAACACATTGTGTCAATTTTTGTCAGATGATGTCACAGACAACTGTTGACGTTCCTCAAGCGCAGTGCAGAGGCCAAACCTGGTCAAGGTGCGGCATTGCCACTCCATCCCCTGTTTACCAAGCAGCCAAATTAGGCACTGGGGGGAAAGCGGTGAGAGAAGATGTTACAACAAACAAATCCCATCATTGCCTCCAGGTCTAGTTGAATAGTCCTGCACAGTCAGCTGGTCCCATTAGTTATAAGTTCAATTCAGCAGAGTCTGGAACCTGAATTGTGCATAGGTTGCAGACTTGTCCACTCTCAGCTACTTACAATTACATAGCATACTTTATATAGCATACTCAGTTGCAAAAAAGGGGGGGGGAGAGGGGCAAGGTGCACCCATGTAATAAACAGCTGAACCAACCATCGACTGCAACAGACGCCCCCAGATGTCAGTCTAGCTGCAGCTACGCCATCAGCAAGCAGCTTTGCTTTCAGCGGTACAACCTGCTACACGCTTCATGGGCGAGCTGCGCAATACCCGGAACGACCTGGCAGTGTGACGTCATAGACTACCTCAAGGACTGTTGAGGTCTGCTTCAATCACATCTGCACAATGCTGGCAAACAGGCAAAATACCCGGCAACGCCAGTTCAAAACAAAAAACTAGCTACAGTCACGCGGTCACGTCAGCTGCTGCCACTGAAAGCTTTTTCCAAATCAGCCGGTTCATGAGGGCTGTCTTCATTGCTCTGGTGCTGCTGGTCCATATCTTGGTTGGGAACAGAGCTATAGTGCTTGGAGAACGAGTGTGCCTGGTGACGTGAACTAGGTGAGCCTCTGTTACCGGTGGTCATCTCTGTCTCGCCAGACTGCTCTTCATGAAATGACCCACCCTGAGCGAACTTTATCTTTGGAGGGCACCAGCCACCACATACCAAGGAGCGGACGACAGCCTTTGTGGCAACAGACACCAGCAGAGACCCAAAACCAATCACCAGAGCAAACAACCATTCGCTGCCTGCTTGTTTAGTCACAGAGAAGAAGGATGCGACTGGTGTCAGCATGATGATGACCTGGAGGCCGACTATGATGGTGAAGACGTATAGGAAGGCTCGGCTTCTCCAAAGTCCAGCAAAGATATTGAACTCATGCTTAATTTTGCGGGCATTTAGCATGTTGAAGATCTGCAAGGACAAGTACAGCATTCAGAACAACAGCATTGACAATAGCACTCTCACTTATCTGTGATGTGTGCGTACAATGATACAAACCAATCAACATCTGCTTGAAATATATGTGCATATTGAATTGGCTGTGGCATGTTGCATATGCCAGCTGCACTGCTGCACTGCTCACTGTTCCAGCTGGCACACAAACAGCACAAGCTAGTGCTATGAAAGCCAATGAACAAAAGGCACAGGTAGGGGCAAACAAGGAGCAAACTAGGTGCAAACAAAGTGCAAAATGACATCAAGCAGAAGTGACTGGCAAGAGAAGCGCAATCAAGGGGCAGACACAAGGCATCTAATGGGCAGACAAATAGAAGCCAACACCAATCAATGGGCAACATGAAGGGCAGACACAACGCATCCAATGGGCAGACACACAAGAGGCATCACCAATGACTGGGCAACACGAAGGGCAGACCTGAAGCCAGATGAAGGGCAACATGAAGGGCAGCAAGAAGGGCAACATGAAGGGCAGACCTGGAGCCAGATGAAGGCATTGAAGACAAGCGAGTTGGTGGCAGCAGTGGCATCCGCCTTGCGCTGTTCCAGCTGCTGCTCTCCCCTCATGTACAAAGCCTCGAAGTCCTGAAAGCGTGGGCAGTCAGTGCTGTTGTCGTGCCCACCACAGTACTCACTGCTCTGTGGGGCACCTATGCTGCACTCCCCATCCTCGTTGACACTACAAAGTGGTGTTTCACCTGCAAAACAACATAAGTAACGACTGTCTTTTTAAAAGTCTTAGAAACGCATGTCATTGAGAAATAGACGGGAAATTCAGATTGCTTGGTTTCTGACATTTTGGAAGCCTTTCACAAATATTGCCAACCTCGCCAAAAACGAGATGAGCAGCTTCAGCAAACCATGGTCTGATAGTGCCGGCTGGCCATGCTTGTGTTGAAACAAACAGTAAGGTCCTGCATAGGACAGTGGTCTGCAACAGCACGCGCTGCTCTGTACATCTGTACTGTGCTGTGCTCTTTCTCAACTCTTCTTCACGCATAAGTTGTCAGATCTATGTGATCAGTGGCGCAATCTCAACACACAAGCAGGGACATGATGACTCGCCATGTGAGTAGACGTCATCGCCTTTGAACAAAGCAAGGGTCAGCACAACTACCATGTACACATTCCACTTGTGCAGTAGACATTTGCAGTGGACGTGCAGAGCTCAGAGACTCTACCTTCCAGGTAGACACCGCCATCTTGAACCAAGCAGGGATCTTCAAGGCTGCCAGGCACACAGCACAGGTCTACCCCACTTGGGTCAGGCACGGGGATGTTTGTCTGGAGGCTGAAGGGGGGTGCCCTTGTCATGTTGACTAGGGTGTAGGTGGGGCACGCACTGGGGGTGGTGTCATATGCTGGCAGCCTCGCTGGGGCTCCATAGAAAATCAGCATCAACCAAAACACCTGCAATATGATGGGTACACTGCTTTTGCTGCAATCGAAGGAGCAATCACAGTTGACCACAGTAGTTCAAAATGCTGATGCGCACCTTCTGCCGTCTGACAAATCGCGATGTATGCACCGGCGGATGCGGTAGATTCTTGAATTGTGCGTGCTTTTGGTTGCAATATGTTCCAACCTGGCTCTGATAACACAAAGGGGCACCAGCAAGCGTCTCCACTGAGGATGTTGAATTCAATTCAATCAATTCAATTTAAACTTCCTGTCTTTAGGATGTCTATATTGGTCATGAGACAAGCGGCCGTACATGTATTCGTGTGCATAAATGCAAGGCTGAAAACAACGAGTAAACAATGAAATTGCGATATAATATTGGTGTCAAAGGCAGAGTTGGGAGTGGTCTAGGGCACATTCAAGGAATGGGGACCTGATAGATGCCCTGCACTATGATGTGGGTCCACATGGCCCCATTGATGAGGGGCTCGGTGCGCCCGTGGGGGGTCTCCAGCAGCAGGTCAGGGGAGGGGTCCTCTGTAGCCAAAGCTGCACACACACACACAGAGAGACAAGCCTTAGGCCATATCGACATCTGCATGAGTCAACGTCTCAGATTGTGTTCAGGATCTTGCAGGCGAACAAAGCCAAGGTTGGCAAATAGGGAAGGGGGGGGGGGGGAAGGGGTTGGGGAAGAGGTGGCCTTTAAAGCCAATGCTGCAGTCTTAGCTTGAAGCACAAGCTGAGGCAAACTATCAACATAAACCCTAAACCCTATCAGCATATCACAGCAAGTCTACAGAAGCCCGAGATAACAGTTTAGTCGTCTAGCAAGACGTCCATCCCCATCTGCCACTTGTTTTCCTTTGTCAAACGGAATCCGAAGAGTTGGTCCATGTAGAGTGAGCGCATGGGCAGAGAAAAGTTACCTAGGGCTGCCAGGGCATCCATGATGAGGTTGACCCACAGCAGCTGCAGCACATTCAGGGGCATCTCTCCTGTCGTCACGGCTGCCACAAAGGCTACCACTAGTGCAACCAGATTGATGGTCAACTGAAACTGCACGACAGACTATTTCGTCAGAATTTGTTGTGCTTGATGGCACGGACTGCAGGGGGATCTAATATACCCTTTGCTTCCCCTTTTGTTGAGAAAATATGTACTTTTTGGGAGACTTGTCCCTTGCCTTTCTGATCCAACATAAAGCATATAACAAGTATTCCTACAAGCTGAGGCGAGACGCCAAGGTGATATGGCAGGACTGCTTGTGTCAGGTACTGATGACTGCTGTCCTGTTTGACAGAGGTCTTGCTGACACCTTTACATTGTCACCACATCTTCAACATGCAAACTGCACCTTCCCACAGGAGACATGCTACCAAAATGCGCCATGTGCTAGAGTTGCTACAGTGTGCAGCTCTTCCATGTGAACTTATTTGTAATTTTACGAAGAAACATTTGACAGAGTGACTATCAGCTGAAAAGTCATGAAATTGCCAAAGCGTGATAAAAAAGCAGTCACAAAACCAAGTTTGTGACTGCTCTCATTTTGTCATGAGAGCTGCCGCTGCATTGCAGTAACCTGGGCAGCAAGACGATCAGCGCTGGGCCAGGACAACATCAAGTGTAACCAACAATATGTTAAACACCTCACCTGTAAGAACTTGCGTAGATTGGCAAACACGCAACGACCCCAAGACACTGACTTCACAATGCTGCTGAAGTTGTCGTCCAGGATCACGATGTCAGCAGCTTCCTTGGCAACTTCTGTGCCGGCAATGCCCATTGCTAATCCCACGTCAGATTCCTTCAGTGCTGGCGCGTCATTGGTGCCGTCCCCTGTGACTGCCACCACCTCTCCGTTCTTCTTCAGCAGCTTGACTAAGTAGTATTTGTCGTTGGGGGAGCTTCTGGCCAAGACCTGAGGATAGCAACAACACCGGACGTGGTACATACATACGGCTGATAGTACTGTACGTACATCACCGTATTACTGTACCACTGTATCTGTCATGTATCAGTACCACATATGTATATATCAATGACATTTGCCAAGCAGCTGTGTATTGATTTGGGCGAGTCCAGCAGCAGCGCGGTACCATCCCATGCAAGTCAGAATGAAGTACACAAGACAGGGCTGACTTAGTCCAGCGTACAACTACATAGTGGACTGTATCAGACAGACTCACACCCAATCAGACGTGCACAAAATTGTCTCAGTGAATGTATGAGCCTTGTGAACCTTTCATTACAAAGCATGCATCCGGTTTGCCTCTCCTGGACTTGGAGAGTGAGATCATACAGAGATATCACACACATGGATATATGTATTTATTACACATGGTTATAAATATCGGTACACATGGATGTAGACATATTTATGCATGTGTCCTAGCGCCAAGTGATGTGTTCACTGCCACAGCATGAATTTCTCATTCATGACCCATGTTGTGCATGTGGCTCAGATGAGTAATTTGTAAGACTCACCTGAAGGCGCGGCAGCAGCTTCAGCATCTCTTCCTCAGGCAGCTCCCTGAACTTGGGTCCCTCAAGCGCAATGCCACCCTCGGTCAGTATGCCGCATTCCTTGGCAATGTGACGTGCTGTGTGGATGTTGTCACCCGTGACCATACGAACCAGGATGCCTGCTCGGTGGCACGTGGCGACTGCCTCTGGAACTTCCTTACGCACAGGGTCCTGCAAGACATACACCCCTCGAGTCAGACACAAGAAGGTCATGTGATGGGATTGACAACAAGTGCAAAAGAGCACAGGGTCTTGCAGGATTTGCAGACATTGAGCCAGACATCCACAGAGGCCAAGTGAAGGAAGGAATAGCACAAGCAAAAGAATGATTGCTCGCTCAGTGGCAAGTTGCGAATGCATTTGGCACCTCCTTGCATGCAGGATCCTGTACACACTGCAAACTTGGGAGTGATGTATTGGCAAGCTGTGTAACAATCTGATCACAGCGTGCAAATAAACGCCCACTCTGTGGCAGAATCGGCACTTGTCTGCATGTCTTGCTGCCTTTGCAACATCTGAGTCCCATGATAGATGACAGACCTGAGCAGTTTGCTCTGACTCATTCTTTCAAAAGCAAAGGCCAGTGCACAATGACAACACACCTTGATTCCCACAACGCAGCAGGCCGTGAGATCTTCATCTGGTGACTCTTCTGGTAGCTGATCGTCAGAGTCTGCCTGGTAGTCTCTGTATGACAGGCACAGTGTGCGCAAGCCCTTGTCTGCCATGCTGCTGATCATATCCCCCAGCTCCTTCTTCTTCTCATCACTCAGCTCTACAATGCTGCCATCAGTATCGATGTATCTGGTGCATCTATCCAGGACCATTTCAGCTGCGCCCTGCATTGCATGTACAAGCAGAGTCAGAATCTCTTTTTTCGCTTGACAAGTGTATCCGGTGCGTCTGTTCAGGACAATTTCAGCTGCGCCCTGCATTGCATGTGCAAACAGCGTTAAACTCCCTTTTCCCCCTTGACAAAAAATGTCCTTGGTGTCTTTGATGTTCTCTGAGAGGTGTTGTGGGAGTCTGACATAAAGGTGCCAATGCTTTGCATGCCTGCACAACACTTGAACACAACCCTTGAGCACAGCATCCCCAATCAAGGTGTCAAAGTTTTGAGCATGCTGCTAGCCATCCAGAAGCTATGCACATCATGTACACAGTATGGTAGTCAACGCAGCAGCATCACAGCGTGCGCACATGTCCACACATCAGAACTCAAAAGGTAGAATTTCAAACATGTCTCTGAAGCATAGCAACCACACCTTATTGTAGAGACGCAGCCCAGAGTCAGTCTTGAGCATGACACTAGCCATCTTTCTGGCAGATGAGAAGCCGTACAGCTGAGCTACGTCCTCATGTCTGTTGGCTCGCACAGTCTTGTAGTTGCGGCCCCAGCCGCGCAGCAGCATGAGCAACGCCCCCTCTGTGCGGTTGCCCACCAAGTCTATCGACCCATCATCCTTCTCTATCAGGAAAGCCTGCAATGGATTGAATGGGTTCAAATGGATTCAATGGGTTCAGATTGATTTGATGGATTCAAATTCTGCAACGGAGGCAGTCCTGCAATGAAATTTGGGTCCTGCAAGTAGAATCTGATATGGGGCAAGTGTGCATGGCATCAGCACTGCTGCCTCTGACCAGTTCCTTGCAACACCAAAGTACCCAGTGCTGGAAGGGGGGGGGGGGGAGGGGGGGGGAGGAGGGTAAAGAAGGAAGGGGACCGGGGGGGGGGAGGGGGTGCAGAGGTTTGAGCTTGCAGCTATTGGGATACTTTCTGCTGCAATGTGGATAAGGCTGTCTATGAATGACAGGTATTTCATCTGTTTGCCTAGTGGCCTAGTGCATGACTGACAACATCAAGCATGCAAAGAGTAGCAATGGATTGGGTTTGAATGGCGCAAGAGCACAGCGCCCCAGCACAAATGTGTTACCTTGGAGTTCATGGCTATGTTGAGCTCTAGGTGTGGCCTTATTGCCTCGGGAAGGTCCAGCATATCTGGCACTTTCCCCTTGTAAGACTTACCAGCAAACCAGCCCTCCACGACTGTCATTCTGTTCTCTGTCAGCGTTCCTGTCTGCAACACACAGGGCCCGCTGGTATCATTCAGCTTTCACAGCAAAACATGATTGCAGCAGAGACCACATGCTGTGCATCAGTCTAGATGGCACTGACACATCACTGCCATGGCCGGCATATCTGTCCAGCAAAGTCATGCATCAGACATGCAGACGGCAAGTAGCAGATGGCTTGTTTGCGATCGGTCATGGTGAGTATACGCCACTCAGGCAACACATGCTCAAGAACAAAAACTACAGCATCCATGTGTCGCAACACAGCCATCCTATAGCATATCTCAGCTTTGACATACTTCACTGGCAGTCCTGAAACCAGGACCAGACCAAGCACATCCATGCAAGTTGATGTTGAAGCTGGCAGCAATCCTCAAGTTGGCAGTGTACTGTTGCGGTTGCTTCATCAGATGCGCTGAACTGTGCTGCAGCTAACTTGCAACCATGTTGCAGCTGCTAATGCCTCAGCGTCGTGGCAATACTCTTAAAGGTTTGCAATGATCTGACCTTACCTAAGCATCTAGCTGTAGCACTGCACATTGTCCCCAACTCCATACAGACTCCAACACAAATTATCACACGCGCTCTCAGAGCACAATACAAAATACCCAGCAACAAGTCTCCCACCACGACTCAACCTTGCAACAGTGACACAGTGATACACCACATCGAAGCCAGGTTTCGTTGCAGCTGACCTTGTCTGAGCAGATAGCAGTAGCTCCGCCCATGGTCTCACAGGCAGCCAGGACTCTGACAAAGTTGTTGTCTATCATCATCTTTCGCAGGCTGTAGGCCAAAGAGATGGTGACCGCCAGGGGAAGACCCTCCGGCACTGCTACCACAACAATCGTGACGGCAAAGATGAAGAAGTTGAGAGGGCCTTCCACAATCTTGTTCACAGGGAAGCCTTTGTTTTCGATCATCCACCTACACATGCACAGAATCACTCTCTGTGCACAGTCACCATAACAGTGTCAAAGTGGGAGTGATCTGTGTGATGCAATAGAAAGGACAGACTTGCCTTCTGCTGCTGCCAACAGAACAGTGATGGCAAGCAGCACTGTGAGTGGGCAGGCAAGAGAGCTTGCAGGTGTAATCAATCAACGCCTTCCATTAGAATGAGCAAAGTTGCCTTGAGCAAAGTTGCCTTGAGCTGCTGCCAGTAACCGTAACAGAAGCAACACTGCACGTGGGCAGGCATTGAGCACAGTCGCAACTACAACAGGAAAAAGCTCGCAGGAAGGACATCACATGTTACTGTGATCGTGAGCTGCTGCCAACACCAGCAACAACAAGCAAGGACTGCATGTGGGCAGGCATCAAGCACAGCAAAAGTTACAAAAGAGAGAAGCTTGCAGGGAGGTAACTGTACTTTACCTGACGGTAAGGACAATGAAGCAGAGCACACCAACAGCCAGGCCTAGCTTGCCTATGGCAGCTGCCAGAGAAGCTAAGCTGCCCTGTAGGGGTGTGTCTGCTGACTCACTGCGTACTAATGCCATGGTTTTGCCCCACTCGCTGTTCTCCCCGACTGCTGTCACCAACACACTGCCGCTGCCCTCTGTGACCTACATAGTAATGTAAACGTAAACCACAAGTACCATGTGTACCACCTGTACCACCTGTGAATCATGTTTGTTGTCACACAGCAATCAGCAAGTACTGCAAGCAAGACTGTGTGCAATGCTCTGTAGCCTGTGTTTCTGTGACCTACAATCGAACCTTGTTTGTTGACACGCAGCAACCAGCAAGCAGTGCAAACAAGACATCATGAAATGGTTTGTTGGGCCTGTGTTGTGTCCAGGTGGACAAGCCTGCCCTCAGATGCTGACGCCCTCTGTCAAACATTGACATGCTGAACCTGACAGCTGTTGAGCTGTCACAAGACGCTTGCGAGCAAGACTGTGTCATCCATTTTGTTGTCAACTCAACCTTCATGCCACACCAGTCTGCTGCAAAATAGGTGAGCTGGTGTGTCATGTGGATGTCGACGCCTGCTCTCTTTGGTCCCACAATGTGCTGTGCTGTGCTGTGCTGTGCTGTGCTGTGCTGTGCTGTGCTATATTGCGCCGTGTGTAATAATGGCTGCTGTGACATAACTTGCACAAACCTGGCATGCGAGCAAGCATCACTGCCTTCATGCAGGTTTGCAGTCACAGTTATTATTATCTTGGTTGTATGTCATGGCTTGCACAACAGTGACTTGCAACCCAGGAAGGCTGGAGGCATTGACCACATGACGCATGTTGACAAGGAGAAACAAGTGAGTTGCATCCTTCTGACCAAGGCATGCATTGCCAGCATGAATTCAAGGTAAGTGTTGCCAATGTTGGTGTTGTAGCAGCATAGTACAAAATCGACACCCGATGAACTTGAAGATAAGTTGTTACCTCTGAGCCTGACATGCACCACATGTCATCTTCTCCCTTAGGTAATGGCTCAGACTCGCCAGTCAAAGCAGCCTCGTCCACAACGAGGTGGAAGCTCTTGGCCACGATGCCATCAGCTACAATCTTGTCTCCCGTGTCAAGGAGTAACAAATCCCCAACAACAACTTCTGTGTTTTCTACCAGGATTTGCTCGCCGTCTCTGATCACCTTCACTTCAAGCTTGTCCTTCTGTGCATTCAGCTTCTTGAATTGCTTATCTTTCTGGTAGTCATTGCCCGCACCTGAGCACATTCGTGCAAATTTCACATTGGCAAGACAGCTGTATGCCATGTTTTGTCATCAGCAATATGCTGATCAGGCACTTTTGTGCCTTTATGGGTTGCACACAGCATGCTCAAGGTGGCCATAAATCTCTTATGCAACAAACCTTATACCAGCAATAACTCAAGCATAACATATCATAGTGCTGAAAGCAGGCAAGCACAGTTGTGACCAAGACTAGCACAGAATGACACATGGACCAATGGGTCTCTGAGGCAATGGCCTATTTGCAAGGCACATCTCATAAAACGTGCAAATCTTAATGACACGGCAGTTCAGGAAGGATGATTAAAGCAGGCTTAAGGCAAACTTGAAGGGGAATAGGCCGCAGCATGTGTGCAAAGGCATTTTCTCTGACTCACCAACAAGACTCACAACCAGAACAGCCACCCAGATGGCAACACCTTCTGTCCATGCTTTCTCCTCCCTTTGCTCTTTGATGGTAACTCCTAAGACTGTAGATACCTGTGCAGATGGATCTTGTGAGGTGTCTCAAAGCATAATAACAATGACATTGCGAGCATGTGTGCTTGCATGAAGATCACGCAAAGCATGGCATCTTTGCAATTGACATGTGTGCATGACAAGCAAGAGGAGAGATGTCGTTGCAGCTGTGTTTGGCCACGAGGCCAAACAGCTCAGCAAGGCTCATCATTAGTGCATGTGCCTCACCAGTGCTGCTGCCATAAGCAATATAAGGGTGGGGTCTTTCAAATTCTCCCAAAACAGTGTGAAGAAAGCTTTCTGGGGAACATCCTTGAACTTGTTAGCGCCAAAGTGCTTCTGTCTGTTATGCGCACATAGATTTGCAGCGCCTTGAGTGTCGAGGCCTGAGCTAATACTTGTCCTGAGTGCCTCCTCTAGTCCAGAAAGACCTCCAAATTCTTGCAGTTCTTGCTTGTTTTTGTTCTGCATATAAGCTGCTATCAGAATGCATTCACCATGACCACGACGCAGTGCGCTAAGCAGAACGGAAGTCGTGCCTCGGCAAGGTGCCGCAGCTGTGACAAGCTAACACCAAAGTCTTCGGGGGTCTCGTCTGGGTGTAACAGCTGCTCTCCTTCGTCGCTGAACGTTTTGCTCAGCTGGCGCATTGACTCGCCAAACTTCCGCATGATCGCCTGACGCCTTACGGTGCTGAGTCCGAGCCCCAGATAGAGCGCGTTGTTGCCAGCATGCACTCAGGACGACCGCTCATATCGCTTGGCGACAGCGAAAGTCCCCTAATGCTACCATAGCCTTGATTATTGCCTAATCCGAGTCATGGTACGGCATGCCCGTGACGCCGACGTTCGGAACACAAGGTAAATTCGTTCGCATTAGTGTTGCGCTTCCAGGCGCTCCGAGTTTCGAAGTTTTCGCGCCCACGTCATCGTATCCCGACCTCTCTTCCTGTAGTTTTGAGCGCAAGTTATTAGGCATAATATTAGCACGTGCGCTCACACACACGACTTCGGGATGCAGATCCTGACAATCCTGCAGCAGCAGTGCAAGAATGCAACATGGCCTGCCTTCAAGGACTTCAGGTCCAGAGGTGTCAAGACACAGTGGCGGGCAGAGAAGCTATTTGTGAAGGAGGGGGAGCACTTTGTTGAGCACAAAGTGCTCAACCTCTAGGAAACAAGGGGGCAACTGGGGGTCCTCTCCTGTGTTCTGTTGAACATCAGGGGAGGTGTCAACAAACAAGCTGAGTCGTTAGCACACC
>JAABUP010001151.1_pt1 | contig 55883 bp, 92 predicted proteins | sample 5559201 | NCBI WGS metagenome assembly JAABUP01 (sample SAMN10711887, study PRJNA513373) | rock metagenome | isolation source: Antarctica rocks | place: Antarctica | reverse complement strand
GCTAGTACCGCGACGCCACACGCTCTACACTAATCTAGTTCTACAAAGTTCAGAAGCCAAGCTAAAAGTGGACTGGCTAAAACAGATTGTCTTTGAGCAAAACAAGTCTTGAGATAACTGCCTACCACATTGGGTGGGTCAGTAACCAGACAAGCTGCTACTGAAGGTGAAGCTGAAGCTGAATGGAAAAGGTGGTTGTACTGCTGACGTACGTGATTGTATGCGGGGCAGTCAAAGAGAAAATGGTGTTCGTCCTCTACTGAGCCAGACATGCAGACAAGACAGACCCTGTCCTCTCTGCTGCGATGTTCGGTGTCTTTGCCAAAGCGGCCAGTGTCAACATGTAGGCCATGGCAACCACACCTGAACCTACTGATCAATTGGTCAACATTTATTCACATGGCTGCAAGAATATTCAAGGTCTTAGTCATCAATGGTGTCCCGTATACCTTCAAGGTTTAGGATGCCTTGCGGGGGCGGATCCCCAGAGCGCGTGCTGAGGTACCACTGGAAGCGCGCCGAACTTCTTCGGGGCGAGCTTCAGCGGATCATTATCGGTGGGTCGTCATTTGAGCTGTGCAAGGTGAGGGTACGGCTTGGACATGGCTGAGGCGGACAGCGACACGGCGGGGTCGCTGCAGCTGGAGGCCAAAGAGGCTCTGTTGCCCCGGTCTGAGCGAATTCGAGAGGCCGTCTGTGGGCAAAACGGACTGCTTGCCTGGGCCTGCTTGAGCACGTTCCTCGTATTTGTATTTGGGATCACTCTGGTAAGAGAGTGTTCTGAGTCGCTGAACGATGGCGCACAAGCAGCACAGCAGCAGAGGACAAAATTGTGGTTCTGAGTGGGCCATTCGTTTCCCAAACAAGCAATTCGTCAAGATTCTGTTGCACAGGGCTTTGTAGCTTTTGGCAAAAAGCCCTTAGCAGAGTCTAATTGCCTGTACGCTTTGGGTGGGGGCAAAGTCGTGGATGGCACCTTTCCAGAACCACGCATACTTTCAGCACAATGCAGAATGGAGTTGAGAGCTTATATTGTAAGTGGACACTTGGAAGTACAGTTATGCATGTGCTGCATCATCAGTGCTCAGCAGCTATAGAATCCTACACGCCTATTTCAACTGAATCAAGACCTGGGACTTTCTTGGCAGGCTGGACCGTATTTGAGGGACGTGAAAATTGCTGTCAACGCAGCTGCAGATTATTTTGACAATGTTGAGAATGTGAGCCGGTCACAAGTGGTTGTCTTCGACATTGACGAAACTACTTTGTCCAACCTGCCGGTAAGGCCCTCTTACCGTACGCAACCATTGATGTTGTTTATGATAATTCTGGGTGGGCTCACATGGTACCGTCTGTGACACGACACATCAACACACGAGTCCACATGCATTTGAATCGTCGCTTTGCATGCGCATGCATGATGGCATCAGGATCCATTTTATGGTACATGCACATAGCATGTCTGTGCTGCACGTCCACAGAAACAATTGTAGCATCAACATGCTCTATATCTGATGTTGAATGACAGGAGTGGCAGGAGTATCAGCTGGCTGATGTGCCGGAAGATGATTCTGCAAGAAGGTGTGGTAATCCTTCGTTCATGACCTTTCTAAATTGCCTAAACAGCCACGTCAACATACTCACAATCTGTGCAGCCTGCTATCACGTTTGGGCAGCCATGCACATGACAGCAATGACCAGCGAGCTTGTCGAGGCTTGCAGAAGCAGCTCACATTGCACCTTTTGTCTTACTGAAATTTGGTTGCAACTGCTACGCACAGTCACCAACGCAACAAGTCACAATGCAGACAAAATGTTGGCATGTCTTGTACTTGCAAGCAGTTGCCATCACGTTAGCGCTACTGACATCTTCCGATTAGGACATTCTCATTGCATAATGCATCAGCAAAATGAAATGGCATCACCTGCAAGCGATGCCTGGCTGTATCGTGCACCATGCAGTTGTTTAGCAACCTGGCATGCATAGTACCATGTGAGCACACTGCAGCGTTGTGCGTCAAGCAATCAGGTATCTGACATGTTACATTTCTTGGGGGTGCATCTCTCCTGCTGACGTACACCTGTGTTGGACCCCGGACTATACCTGGCTGTGGACGCTGTGCTTCTTCTTGCAGCACCTCCAATCCCTTTCAAGAAAGGTTCATGCTTTCTAGCGATCATGACAGGAGCCTCCCAAGGCAGTAGCCCGGAGCTCCAATCCCTTTCTATTTGACCTGGAAACTGCAAGCTGATCAGGCTGTGTTGTTCATGCAGAGCTTGGCAGGCAGCTGGGAATGCGCCAGCCTTGACGCCCAGCAGGTCCCTCTATAATGCCCTGTACCACCAGGGCTTCACCCTCACATTCCTCACCGGCAGGTCAGACTTTGATCCCGCTTTTGCATTTGGCCAACACATCTCTACAATGTACAAACGCATTTTTATTGTCCTCTCGCGTTTCTGTGTTTAGATATCCAGCGTAGGGATTAGGTTTCTGAATGACAGTAGACGTTTCAGGATTGAGGAGGGTTGTTGCATTGGCTTGTGGCAGTTGGCTGCAATCAGCTGTTGCAGCTGGCTGAAAGATAGATGTGGTTGCTGGACAGCTGATAAATATGCCTTTGCCTTCCTCGGGCAACATGCCTGCTAGCTAGACTGGTTTTCTTGTTCGCATACAATGAATGCAAGCAAAGCTAGTCATCAAGTGCTTGCTTTGGTGTGACTCAATTTATTTTGTTGCACTCAGCTATATGAGTGTTAAGCACTCAATGGCTGAGCCTGTATTGTGATTTGCACGTCAGGTGCACAGGTGTCTATTGTCTGCACCAAATGCGGGTGCCTCTTCTTTCTGTGGGTGATTGTAATTGCACAGAAACAGAGCAACCATTCTGACTACTTGTGGTATGGGTTTGACTGAGCTTGACATGTTTGATGGCAGGCATGACACAGGCACCAACAGGCAATCCACAGCAAGCAACCTACAGGCTGCAGGATATGGGTCACAATGCACTGACCCCAATATAAGTGAAAGTCAGCCGTGCTATCTGCAGCTTGATATGCGAGATCCAGACGATACACGATTGGCATCTGTATACAAGCCAGACAAGAGGGCTCAACTGACAGCCAGAGGGTATGTGGTAGCAGGCAGTTTGGGAGATCAGTGGTCTGATCTTGCTGGCACGTCACCTGCCATTGCATCTTTCAAATTTCCAAACCCTATGTACTATATTTTGTAGTATGCACATTGCATGCATGTTGAAACAGCTTGTTTACATGTGACTCATCATTTTATTGACGATGCCAATCACGTATTCGTACTCAAGCGCGAACAATGGCAGATGAAGTCTCATTTTAAGGAAGCAGGTTCGCACTGACAACCGGACAGGCCTCACACTAACTACCTGGAACTGTTGGGAGGTATACAGTGCCGAGTCTAGATCACAACATCACCATGGAACCCTCCGAAGAGCAGGTAATGTTACTAGATAATGAGATGCAAGCTTTTGCATCATACCAGCTGCATGGACTGAGCAGAGGAACCTGATCTTGCACCTTTCTGTTCAGGAGAGTCTGCACGAGCCTCAGCCGCAGGCTTTGCCGTACGCTGCAGCTCTCGTGGACCCTGAGCTGTCCGAGACTGTTCAGTCGGTTGATCAAGGGATCGAGCATGGTCTTGCAACTTCTGCTGCAACTGATCAGGCTGACGTTGCATACACTCAGCAGGGCCATTCTGAAGAGGTTGTTGAGGCAGCTGGCCCGACGTCAGAGGCAGATGCAGCTGCAGGTGCAGGTGCATCTGCATCTGCGCTTAAGGTTGAGACAGCGGACACTGCAAACCTTGCTGTAAACAATCAGCTTGCTGAGCAGGTAGTGACATTTCTCTGGTTACGTTTCTGCTGCTAATCTGTGGCCTACCTGAACGGTACTGCACTATTTGTTTTGCTTGAGAGTTTAAAGGGCAAATGCATCAACAGTGTTTGCAGACGACTCCGTGTGCACAGCACATTTTGCTACACCCAGGCAAGACATGGTACCCTTGCGATACATTTTGACAATGCAGACATACAGACATTCCTGGCTATTGATCATAATCAATTGGCAATCTGCAGGAGGCAGCAGCCAACAAGTTGCCAGCAGATGCTTTGTTGATGCAAGGCTTGCTGTCCCTGGACAGTCAGAAGCGCAACAACATCCATCTCATTGATGACCACACCCTGCTGACATCTGCTGGCACCAATGTCATTCTACTGGATCTCACAACGTGTGTCCCACAGTACATTTCCACACCTGTGGCTGAAGGGATAGGAGCTTTGGCGGCCTCTGCTGATCACAGGTGACCAGTTGCAAAATCCTCACAAAATCACAGTGTTGAGGTATCAGCCTGAAATCTTTGCAATCAGATGATGAGACACTATGCTATGCTGTCACTTGGGAAGCTGTGAACAGAGCTCTACTTGACTCACTGCAGACATGCAGGCTCAAAGAGCATGCATGGGACGCCGCTTATGTCACTACAGTCACAGCCCAGATTCTACATGCTCCTTACTGTAGGAACTTTGTGGTTGGTGAGAAAAGCCCAGATTCTATTGATTCTTGATGTAGGAACTTTGTGGTTGGTGAGAAAAGCCAGCATGGTCCCCCAAATGCTTACATCTACCAATACCCTAGCCTGACCCTGGAACAGACCCTGGAGCACGGCACAGAACAAGCTTACTCAGCAGCTGCCTTCAACCAGTCTGGGGACAGACTAGCAACTGTGGGATCTTACCCAGACTTCATGCTGACAGTCTGGGACTGGCGCTCTGGCTGCACTTTGTTGCGTAGCAAGGCCTTCTCCCAAGAGGTCTACTGCGTTTCATTCTGCCCGTACGCTGATGGCTCTTTGGTGACTTCAGGTCTGATCTCTGTACTTTCTGGGTACCATGGTGTCGCGCACAGGCATGCCGCTCATATCAATTCTACCTGCATCCAATGCTTATGCAAAGGCGACAAATCCCTTGCATTACTATGCATTACCTGCAGCCTGCCATCTGTATGTGCATGCTTAGCTGCATTTCAAATGCTGAAGCATGCAGTTGTGCTGCTTCATCGTGTGTTTGCTTCTGGCGCTTCGGCCTGTGTGTAGCAGGCTTTGAACATACTTGCTCGTTGCACACCCTGCTCTACTGTACCTTGCGTGGGCTCGTGCCATCACCTGAGCTGACGCCTCTTGTCTGTGTGCTACAGGCACAGGGCATATCAGGTTCTGGAGCATGGCTCGCACCTTCACAGGCCTCAAGCTGCAGGGCAGCATCGGCAAGTTTGGCAATGAGGAGCTCAGTGATGTCTCTGGCTACACTGACCTGCCTGATGGCAAGGTAAAGTACTGCATGACTTTGCCATGCTGCAATTGCTCCATCACTTTGTACATCAGTGATGTCTCTGGCTACACTGACCTGCCTGATGGCAAGGTAGAGTGCTGCATGATTTTGCCAGGCATCAATCGCTCTATCACTGTACATGATAAAGTCTGCTTGACAACAATGCGCATATAGGCTTGTTTGAGCTCAGATGTTCTGCAAACAAATGACCCAAGACACAGCCAGCAGCATAACAAGAACATGCCAGCTCTGTGAAACAGAACAAGCCAGCTGTGCAAACAAAATCGCATGTCATCTCACATTGATGTATACCTGTCATGCATACCACTGCCGGATTGTTTTCAGATGTGTTTGAGTGGCAACACTGCACAACATGAAACTGCACCATCGCCTTGCATTGGTAAGCTTACAGACTTTCAACAGACAGCAACAGACAGCAACAGTACTGCTGCCGCATCTGACCCCTAAGGGAGGACATGTAATCAACAGGTGAATGGTGCAAATGCTGCTGCAGGTTCTATGCGGTACAGAGAATGGCAATCTGCTGATGTGGAGTGGCGCGCTGATCAAGTTTGTGGTGAGGCAGAGCCCTGAAGTGGCGTGCCACCAGGGTGCCGTCACTGTTGTCCTTGCTGAGCACAACAGGAAGAGGATTCTCACTGCTGGCACTGATGGGTAACTGACCTGCCACAATGCGCATAATCAAGCTCAGTATAGTGCATCACTTGTGCTGTTTGCTGCCGCTGGGCAGCCACAATGAGCATAATCAAGCTCAGTATAATGCATAACTCATGCTGTATGCTGTCACTGTGACAGCAATCGCAGCGTGATCTAGCGCCAGCTGCAGAGGCACAAGGCCAATTGGGGACAGTACCTTCTGCCGGGCAGGCGCACAACTGTCTTGGATCTCATTCTGGCAGCTGCCTTGAAGTGCCCAGCATCTATAACATGTATCAGACCATGGCGTTTCCATCGGCTCATGTTACACTAAATCAAACAGCACAGATCAGGGTTTTGCTGACAAGACTGAAACTGTGCAAAGCCAAGGTTTTGACTGTGGTCTCAGCAGGCAGTAGCGGCTCATTGCATGTTCACGTTCTGTGCACAGTATCGAGTATATTAGGAGGACCAAGCTGTCTGTGGTGTATACGTGCAGTCAGCAGCTTTTGATGCCTGAATCACAGGGCCAATGCATGAATCATAGGGTACATCAACAGCAGCAGAAACTTTTCCCAAATGCTGTGATGCCATTACTTGCATCGTGTCCACAGGTATGTCAAGCTGTGGGATTTTCAGCAGTTGTCAGATGCAGACTCAGGTGAGGATTCCCAGTACTTTTTTCTAAAGCCACTGGAGGAGGTAGCCCTAGGGACAGGGGTGAGGGTCAGGGGGTTGGTCTGGCAGGCTGAAGGACGCTGGCTGATCAATGATGAAGCTGGCAGCCTCATTCAGGTACTATTTCGATCTCGTGCTGTAATGATTGTGGTGTCTGCTGCATCTGTAATAGCTACCAAACGCAGTCACTACCGGCTTGGTATCTTCTGCCATGACTGTAGAGCCTGCATGGCCGCTGTCTCCCTGCTCAGTACTCCTCAGCCAATTGGCTACAGCTGCCTTGGCGCCCTTTGCAAAGCCCCAAGTACTGACTCAACTTCACACACATCATGTTTTCACAATGCACGGTAGTCGCTCTTGACACTACATCCTGCAAGTCCCCAAATGTTGGACATCAGGCAGAGGATCGTCGCATGGCAGCTGCCTGCTTGCAAGGACAGTCTTTCACAATGCGCCTCCTCAAGTATGTCACATCTCCTGTTATGCTGTCTCTGCATCAAGCTTCATCACTGCACGTGTCATCCTACCTAGGATCCAAGACACACATACAGCAACTGCTGACCACCAGTCAGGCGTGTTCCCGACGGCTGCTGTCAAAACACTGCTGCTTTGTCAGGCTCAGCGTCATCAGCAGCTTGGCCAGGTTGTGCTTGCAGGTCACCCTGCCTAGCAGTGGCCCACTGCAGGAAGGCCGCATCCAGCAACTGCTGACATACCATTCAGGCAGCATAGTGGGCTTGGCTACTAGCCCCTACAGTCACATGGCCATCACAGCTGGTGCTGACGGCACAGTCAGACTGTATGACTACAGGTGATATACTGTCACACCCTCGGCAGCTCTCGACAGACAACATAGGGGTGCATGTGCAGACAAGCATGGCCGTATTGCTGCTTGGCAACCATGGTGTATGCTGTCAGTGTGCAAGACATGCAGCCGCGATCTTCCTGTGCTGCAGTTTATTGCTGTGCAGCCATGAGAGCTCCTGGTTGCATGTTGCATTGCTGTTCTGTACAACACGTCAATGCCCATGCCAACTTGCAGCTCATGGTCAGCCATTGATGCAGAAGACAAGCTGCTGTGGAGAGACAAGACTTGCACCTACCTAGCTCATCATGAGCTGGATCGTTATTGTTGTTATTACTGTTATTATTATTATTATCATTATTGTTACAGGTATTGTTATTACTATTATTATTATTATCATTATTATCAGTATTATCATCATTATTATTGATGGTCACAGGCAGAAGAAGGAACTGTACAAGTCAGGTTTCGGCAGCCCAGCGTGCTCCATGCTGTACCTGCCAACAACACTGGACAGCACAGCCCGGACAGTGATAGTGGGCTTCGCTGATGGCGTTGTGCGGGCACTGCTGATGTGTTCAGATGCCTGGAAGGTCACGGTCACCTTCAAGCCCCATTCAGGTGCAGTCTGCCTGCTTGTTGGCTAATAATGGAGCACAGCTGCAATTGCTGCTGTTTCAAGCTGCACCAGGCAAAATTGCATGTGCTGTTGCTGCCGCTGTTGCTGTGTTTGCTTGTGTCAAATGGCTCACAATGTGGTACTCTAGAGTGAGGTTGAGTCTGTCAGGTGCCATGTTGAGTCTCTCAGGTGCCATGTTGAGTCTGTCAGGTGCCATCTTGAGTGCAGCTGGCAGCACCAGAGTCAGCCATGGCAGTGTCCTCCTTGGCAACAGCAGTGCACAAAACCACAGCCTTACCTTCAGTAGGGCTCTCGCCCCTTCAAGAACAAGCAGGCTAAGCCAAACAGCACTCTTCAGGCCTCTCCCACGGTGTTGCAGGGTCAGTACAGGCTCTATTCAAGAACAAGCAGGCCAAGTCAAACAGCACTCTTCAGACCTTTCCTGCTGTGTTACAGGGGCAGTGCAGGCTCTAGCCATGTCCCCAGATTGCGCACTGCTGGCCACCGCAGCTCAGGACAACACAGTGTTCCTGTTCAAAGTGGCTGGGCCCACTGTCTATGAGCCTGTCGGCTTCTTCAGACTGAAGCAGCCAGCTAGCTGCATGACCTGGGCGCCTGACTCCACCAAGCTCCTCATCAGCTGCAGGTTGGAGCAACTCTTGGCTTGAGATGTGCAAAATCTGACAACCCGAGTCATTTTTGTTGATGTTGCTGGTGTGTCTGTATGGAGAGGAAGCCTATCTCAATACCACCATCTCCACCATCACCCAAACCCACAACAGCAACGACATATGCCTGTGCCTCCTCAGACCACAGCTGGGATCCCTGCTTTGCAAGCACTGATGGCCGCTGTCTGTTTGCAGCAAAGCTCAGGCGCTTGTGCAGGGCTTCCTCAGTATGCACCAGCAATCTCTGCATCAAGCATACATTCTGACTTTGTATGCTGACTGCTGCAAACCAGTTGACTTAGGGCAACAGCGCCAGCTCCTGGCTTGATGAAGCCAGTATTGTCCAATTTGCATGCCATTATGATCGGTCGCCGTGCCGTGTGGCCTGATAGTCATCGTGACCAACTTGCATGTCACTGTATGCTGTGAGCTTGCAGCCAAGGTGACATAGTGGAAGTGAGCGCGCCTCAGCACAGTCCCAGCGCATCTGATACATTTGAGCTGCAAATAGATCAGAGGCACTATCATCTGACGCTGTCCAAAACACCAGGTATCATGCGGTTGGTCTTTTTGTGCCTTGATCATACTTTGCTTCTGCTGTCAATATCTGCAACTTATGAGCACGTCTGATGTTGGGGCACTTTGCCTTGTTTGTTCTTTGCTGTCATGTTGTGCAACTGTGTTATGTGCCGGGCAGCCAAAAGTACGGGTGCAGTTCATGGCATCCGTAACACAGTCATTACACTGGAATTGTGACGGTACCAATATACTAAGAGGGTGCCAAGCCCACTTCTCATGCACGGCGACTGGTATCCACACGGTTTGAGATATTCCCAAATGATTGTCTGTACATCCCTGAAAACAACATGCAACCCTGCTACAATGCATGTAGTGATGATGATGCTGATGAAGCAGATCTTGACTGCAGTTTTGAATCGTGGTTCAGGTGAGGATGCAGCTGAGGAGGGGCAGAGCAATGCAGTGCAGCAGCCAGGCGCAGAGGACAAGGATGGCTGCTTCCCTGTCTACACGCTGCAGTATATCTCATCAGGTGAACAACCGGCCAGACATGTGCCCACTCACAGGACATGAGTCCTCTCTGAGGGTCATACCCATACAGTCTTGTTTGTATGTGTGATGAGTGAGTGAGTTCTTCAGCTTCTATTTGGCAGCTAGCATATCAGCAATAGCATGAGATGTTGACATATTTGGATGTCATGACGCAGACAATCTGCCACACATTCGTTTGGCTGCACCTGCTGCTTGTGCAATGTTCCATTTATTGAGCTGAATCTGCATTCTTGCCCATGTTGTCTTCATGTTCCCATCTGGAGTGGCAGCATGCTTTGTAGCTCTTCTGTACACCGGCGTCGTGCAGCACCCGCTGGAGTGGGAATCCATGCACCTTGCTGCTACAGAAGCTTCTAGTAAAGGTCTACTGCTGGAGGTGCTGAAAAAGGCCTGGTGATCACTGCTTAGCTTCTGAAGAGGCTTCAACAGCCACATCATGCCCTGCTTGTCATCCACAATGTTGGTGGGTGCATGCCTGGGCAGCCTGGTATAATACCTGCCTTCTCATTAAACCGGTGCCGAAAGGCATAGAATTTTCTTTTCTTTTCTTGGTGGGTGCACACTGATCTTCTCAGACCGCCACCTGAGCTGTCTTGCATGATACAGGAGAGCAGGACACATTCCTGGCAACTGCTGGAGGCACTGCACAAGGCATGGTGCTGAAGTGCAGTTTGGAAGTCCAGGGGGCTTTGACAGCCATACCCAGCCATAAGGCAGGGGTGACAGCCCTGGGCATGAGCCAGGGGGTCCACCTGCTGCTGCAAGGCTTCACCGACGGTGTGCTGAGAGTGTCAGAGGCTGCACCTGGCGTTGACAGCATTGCAGGTATGCAAATCTGCAGTGACCCAACATAGCGTTTACAGCCACCATGAGACACGTCATACATGGTGGGGTTGTGCAAATGCTATGCATCAGTCCAAAGCCATACATCACTCATGGCATTTGGTCTCTCACGGAGCAGGCGCATTGCTGTGAGTGAGGCAATATGCACTAACGTGCTTGTATGGAGGGGTACAAGTAAACTAGACAACAACAGTAACATTCCCTATAACATTTGATGACAATATCCCACCCCTGCTCAGGGCCATACTTGCCATCATTGCTGATACACACCGTGCAGCAATGCAAGGCTTGATGCTGACCTTGCATGGGCGCAAGGAAGGTTTGTAAGTCCAAGGGCTTTGCTCTGTGTTTACTGGCCCTGTTTATCTTCAATTAAACTTACAGTACATTCAACTCACTTTTTGCATTGTTGTTTCAGAGATGCTGAGCGCGCCTCACTGGGAGCGCCAAGCACATGACTGCCAGACAGGCTCCATCACAGCAGTGGCCGCCTCCTTTGACGACTCATACCTCCTCTCTGCGGCACAAGATGGCACCTTGTACATATATGTAAGCAGTTGCACTTGTCAGTGCAAACGGAAGCCATAGGACTTGCCATTCTAGACTCTGTAAGCAGCGTGGGCACAGTCAAAACAAGCCAGAAATGACGTGCTGCATATGCAGCACAGTGAGAGGTCTAAAGGACCTGAACACACTCATTACACACCTGTTTTGCAGAAACACATTTACCAGAGGTACTTACGCTTATAGCAGAAATGTCTGTCCTGCATCACGCAAGTCATGTATGTGTCATGTATATGTGTCAACAGGTGAGCCATTGGCAATGCATATCAACATGAGCTGCTCACTACAAGCTGTTGTTATGCAGGATGTGAAGCTGCCCAGTGTATCTCGCCTGGAAGGACAGCTATTGGAAGCGCCTGCTGCTGCTGCTGACCCTACTCCTGAAGCTCCTCTTGCGTCAGGTACTGACCCTACCCTCCTGCCCCTGCATCACTGCCTTTTGTCCCTTATGTTCAATCGCTGCTGCTGTTGCTGCTGCTGATGTAGACTCTGTGTGGCTTGATCTTGCTTTTGCAACCCAAACCGACACATTGGTCGGACATGCACATCATTGCTGGGGCTGCAAATCTTTTGGCTTGAAGTATGTTTTTGAGTATATTTTGAGCACAAATGGGAGCGGCTGCCAAGGCTGCTGCTGCTGCTGCTGCTGCTGCCTCTACCTCTCCTGCTGTCTGCAGCTATGGTGCTGTTGTGGTTGCTGCTCGTTAGAATGGTAGCCATGCCAATCCACACGCCTGATTGCAAACACCATGACATTCTGACTGGTATGTGTTGTCTATGTGAGCTTGGACCCATTCATGACAGGGGATGGGTACTCCCTGGAGGAGGCCAGGAGCAAGAGGGAAGAGGACAAGCTGCTGGCAGCTGCCGATGCCAAGAAGCAAGGGGTCAGAGCATACGTGCAGGAGCTGCGCAAGTGAGACATCAATTCATTCACTGGTCTCTCCAACACATGCACTGGCAACTGATGACCATGACCTTGCATGACCAGATGAGACACAGTGACAGCACGTTGGCAACCATATGGACACCAGAACAACAAAGAGCTAGCACCATACAACAGCAATACAAGGGGTGAAACATCACTGGCTTGATCCATGGGAGCATACACTCTGCTGCAGTCTCACTATTGGAATGCAAAGGGGACTGGAAACTCACCCCTGCAGCTGATGTTGCATGCAACAACACAAGAGCCGAGGACCCCTTCACGGGGTAGGGCCTTAGCCTCGGCAGGAATGTAAGGTTATGCTAGCAACCATTGGGGTATGCCATGTACACAGGCCTATCACAACAGAAAACAATAATAACAATAATTTTGTATGCAGGGAGTTTGCCAAGTTGGTTGAGGCAAACGCTGTAGCTCAGTTGCCTGAGTCCGCCTTTGAGGTGGACCCAGGCCTGCGAGACATCATAGAGACCCAGATCAAGCAGGAAGAAGAAGCTGTACGCCAGGTTCGGCGCTGCATCTCGCCTCTTATGCCTGCTGTCATGTTCTGCAGCAGCTACTCTGGTGGTTGAGCTGGTGCTGGTGCCAGCAGCCCCTTGGAGGCTCATCACTGCAAGATCGCACTGGCACACTGTCATCATAGCCTGAGTACCTTGTCAGCAAACATCAACATGCATGCACTCACTGTTGTACTCACTGTGTACTCAAGGGCAAACAATGCTCCAAGTAATATTTTCAGTTCGTTTCACAACATGCCGCTTTGGCCAGAAGTGACAGCAATGAAGCTATTCTTGTTCACCTTAGTCTATTGATACATAGTGCATGTGTATGCTTGACCGCTTGATGTTCTGTAGATTCAGCACAGGGCCGCATCCATGGCTCTGGCTAGCTCTCATCTATCTCTTAAGTTCATCACACGTGCAATGGCTTGCATGAGTCACTGTCTATGGTGCTGCAGGAGCTGGCTTGGGAGAGCGAGAAGAAAAGGCTGGCGGTTGCCAAGCTGCGCAAGTACTTCTTGGATGACTTGGAGGTCGAGCACATTGTCCTGCACTCCTTCAGGTACTGTAGCCCTCCCCTTGTTTGCTTTGTGGGCGCCTGCAACTTATCCTAACGTAAGAATCTATTCTTGCCTCCAACTGAATTGTGAATAAAGGACAGTTTATTTTAAAATTTAACAAAAAATCTAAAAGTTCAGGTAATACCAAAAAGTAAAAAACAACATACCAAGTACCAGAATGTGCAAGGTTGTTTGTATGACAGGTAGCAATGAAGTCATGAGTGCGTGAACTAGATATCAGTACGCTCAGGCTCCGCACCACAGTCTGATGTTGACCAGCTTGCTGTGTGCATAGCTCACTCTTGCATAGCTGGCTTTCTGCCTGCTCCCTGCCTGCAAGATTGGCTTCCTGCTGCATAACCTGTTCTTGACTCAACCATTTGCTTATCCCTTAGCTTGCGCCTTGACACTGTCACTTGGACACCTGTTAGAATATCTCCCTGATTCACCCAGTCCTTGAGTCAATCAATCATGCAAGCTTTTGCATGCACAAACAAACTGATCAGTCAATTGATCAAACAACTGCACATGTAATCAGTCCATTCAGAGTCCATGTCAACTGTAAACCTGCTTGCCCTCGACTAATGACCCTTACTGATATAGCTGCCTGATTGACTGCTATCACCCTGGTCTGTTTTTCAGTTTAGTCATGATTGGCCTATTGTAAATGGCCTACCCCAACGGTTGCCGGCTTGAATTTACATTCCTGCCAAGGCTAGGCCCTGCGCAGTAAGGGGGCATCAACTGTTGTGTTTCACCCTGGTCTGTGGGTTTGCTTGTGAGAGCCCCTTCATTGTCTGCTGGTACAGGAGTGACAAGCAGGTGAGCTCCTTCAGGACTTGCCACCTGTCAGCAGACATGCTGGAGGAGCTGCACCGCCTCACCCCAAAGGACCCCCCGACTGCCACCCAGCGCGCCCCAAGTGGCCCAGCACCAGGTCAGCCACCTGCCATGCTCATGGTCAATTGCCCTTGCTTCAATGTGTGCCTGCTCATGTCAAACCCAGCGGACTGCCCTTCATCCACCATTTTTTTTTGTTTTGGCCGATCTAGTCACACTAGTCAATGAAGACTCACAGATGCACCTCAGTAACTCTGTCCCCGAAGCATTTGCTTGTGTGTGTGACTGCTGCAGCCTCTGTCTTGTGCAGCTCTGCTTTGTGCAATGATCAGACCTGCCATGTCCTTCTGAACACAGCCACACTTTGTGCAATGACCAGACCCAACATATCCTTCTGAACACCAGCCACACATTCATCCACTCCTGCTGGCATGCAGAGGGCGTTTCTGGCAGCACTCAGGGCCTGGCACAGACCATCAAAGCCGGTGCAGCTGTGCCGCAGCCCACTGCACAGCCTGCTGCTGAGGACCCTGCTGTCAGCAAGCAAGAGCTCAGGTGAGGAGACATGAATACAAGTCATTGAAACAATGAAGAGAAAGCAGTAGCAAAGCTGCTCACACTGCTGTCAGCAAGCAGGAGCTCAGGTGAGCAGACATGAATACAAGTCATTGAAACAATGAAGAGAAAGCAGTAGCAATGCTGCTCACCCTGCTGTCAGCAAGCAGGAGCTCAAAGTGAGCAGCCATGAAGCTCTTTTCAATCCTGAAACGTGTGTTTCAACTCAGAAATGTCATCCCCACGCTGGAAGTCAGCTAAAGTCAGAAACGTCTGGAGGCAGTCAAGACGTGTTTTCTACATTGTGAAGATGTTTTTGTTACATCAAAATAAAGGTCACCACTGCCACGTAGGTATCCTAAACAATACAGCTAGCCGGTACACTGCAGCAAAGATTTTGAGAGAATCTTTCCCTGTGTTGAATCAATGAAGAGAAACCAATGCAAAGCTGCTCGCCCTGGCTGGGTGTGGACAGCGGTCATGCACCCCTGCCTTGTTTTCCAGCTTATACCATGCTTGCAACACGGGTGCACAAGAAAGTTGCAGAACTGGGGCAATGATGACTTCATCTTGAAAGGCAAGCAGGACGCGCAGGGCGTCAGCCGCAGTGTCTGACATGTGTGCTGGCAAGCTCAAGCATAAGTGGCAAGTGACGCCTGTGTCACATGTGAATGGCAAGGTTAGAGAGAAAACAAACCTGCTTTGCCCACAAAGGCATAAGGCCCAACGCCTTTTACAAGCTGACATGTAGATGTGCAGCGTGCTCAACAGGCCTTAACAGGTCAAGTGCCTCTAAGCATCAAAAGCTGTTACTAGTCACTGGTCTGAACAAGGCAGGGTGACCATCAGCCCTGTGAGCTTTACAATACCCTACCACAATCACACATGAACAGTCAACTACATGTGCAGTGTAGTATCACACACCTATACCCCTGTAGGTATGTCTGAGCACACGTGCCTATCACAGAGCTTGGTGTGAAATCAGCCTGAATTAGAGCACAACACATGTCACTGTCGGTAAGCTGATCACCAAAACAGGACTTGTACAGAGAGCTCACACAAAAGTAGTCCATACCTGACCCTGGGGAAAGGCACGTATGGAAAGAATGATTGAAAGAATGTGCACTGCAGGCGGCTAGCAAGGAAGAAGAGGGAGGCCGAGCTGGTGGCCTTCAGTGCCACCAGGCCTGATGACTCCTTTGAGTCCCCAGCAGACCTGCTGGCCATCCGAGAGGCTGAGCACAACATGGGAGACTTCAAGCTCAAGTCAGACCCTGAATATGTCCCTCCTGAGGTACACATCGCTTTTTGCTATGCAAACAGCTTGGCAGCTTCCTTCACATCAACTGTGTTGTCAGGCTGTGCTGTTCACACCACAGCAGGCCATGACATGCTCAACGCAGCATGTCATGGCCTGCTGTGTGGACTTAGCTGTTGTATGCATGGACTCAATCTCACAGCAGACAGCTTTAAGCAGGACAACTTGCTGTACTCTAATGCAAGCTGTGTGGACTGCTGATGTGCAGGATGACTTGACAAGCCCTAATATAAGCTGTGCGGGCTGGTTATATGCAGAACGACTTGACAAACCCTAATGCAAGCTGTGTGGACTGGTGACATGCAGCTTGTACCAATCCCAAAACGTCTACTTGTTTCAGAAACGACATCCCTACACTGGAAATCCAAGCTGAGAAACGTCTGGGGACAGTGCAAACGCGATGCTACATTGTGGAAATGTTTCAGGATGACTCGACAAGCCCTAATGCAAGCTGTGTGGACTGTTGACATGCAGGGCCAGCGCAGCACGGTGGACAGCAAACGCCGCCAGATGCTGCTGCTGGATGAGGCAGTGTATCATGTCAAGATGGACTTCAACAAGCGCTTCCTGGCGCTCAGAGAGGTCAAGAAGAGGGTCTGCCAGCAAGTGGGCGAGGTTCAGGGCAGGCTCAGGGAAGCCCTGACTGCTTTGGGAAAGCCCACAGCCCTTGTTGTGGACCCTGTGCTCAAGCCTGAGGAAGTGCCTGAGCTCCGAGACCAGGTGACCTATGTTGTGACTGAGTTTGCAGCCTTGCTAGGGGCACCTTGGGTCAAAGTGTAGGTTGGATGATCTAAAGCTGGGCAGCAAACATGGGCTTGACATTGCTGCCTGGCAACATCAGAAGCTGTGACTGAAGTCTGTGAGAAGCCTAGATGGTACGACAGCTACCACTTCAACACGCTGCACTGCACACACCTGCCTATACTGATGCAGAATCCTGAGGTTTTGAACACCTTGTTAACATGTGTGTATTGTGATGTAGGTGACTGAGGAAGATTTGGAGCAGTATATCTCCAGCCAGATGTTGGTTGGCAACAAGCTGCCAGGCATTACTCCACCTCACTTCAAGGCCCAGGTCAACTGAGTCTCCACCTTGTTCACTTGCTGCTGGCATGTGGCATGTTGCATGCTGGCTAATGACCTGTGCAGTGTTTGCACTGACCATTTGATTGACGATGCACATGCTGAAGCGTTGTGACTTCAACAGCAGCACAGGCACATGACTGTTGTGCCGCCTTTTGCAGTGAATGCATATTGGCTGTGACTATGTTTTTGAGGTGGTAATTCTCACTGGATTGCAAAAAGTTTGCTGGTCACTGCTTGCCCTTGCACATGTGAGTTTGTCATCAGAGGGCAGTACTTCAACATTTGCGCGCTGTGTGAGTGACAGACATAGTTTAGATGCATTGGTATGTGCAGGCTGCTGCAGCCAGTCAGGCCGAAAGCACAGCTCCTGCCAGCTTCCCTACAGCTCCCCTTTCAGAGTTGGAGATTTCAGAGCAAATTCTCAAGGTAGCATGCTCACCTACGATTCAATCTTGACGCATGTCCCTTTGTGTGCCACTCGCTATGCTCCTCCTCTGCTCATGCTTCCTTGAGAGCTGTTTCAGCTTTTGCGTCTGCCTGTCGAGCTAATTGACAAACATGCACATAAGACAGGGACTTGCAAGCGCCTCCAAATCAGGTCTGCCTCAAAACCACACGTATAGCATGTTTACAGCAAACACGCTTTCTGATTCTCTTCTTTCCATTGCAGAACCGCAAACTGGAGTACAGGCAGCAGCTGCTGGAGAGGGAACTTGCAGACATGCAGGAGGCGTTTGATAACGCCCTGGCCCTGCTGAGGCGGGAGAAGCTGAACCTGGAGGCTGACGTGAAGGCAGCCCACATCAAGCGCCTCGCCTACCAGCAGGAGCTGCAGCTGCTCAAAGTATGGATTTAGTCTTGAGAAACCTGTTGTACATGACATACCCCAATGGTTGCCAGCATAGATTCACAACGCCTGCTGAGGCTTAGGACCTGCCTCATGAGGGGGCATTGGCTTGTGTATCTGCTCAAGGTATGCCCCTGTGTCGAAGCGTCCAACAAGTCACAAAAAGGGATGAAAGCTGTCTGAAAGTGCTGAAATACTGAAGTGGGGCACTTGCCTAGGACTAGCCTTCAGGCTGAATCTTTCAAGTCTGAGGATCATAGGCCTGCCTGCGAGGTTCCCTGCTATGGCAGCCATCAGCGATGCGCAAACAGCCAAGAGTATCAAGCATGCACTGTATCAGCCCCTGAGTCCTACAGCCAGAGTATGTGTGCCGAGCAGACCAGAGTGATTAATAGGATGCTATGATGTAATGTAAGGCAGCTGCCTCGGCCAATTCTCTACATGTTGGATATGTGTGAAGGTCTTGTTCAACATTGAAGCAGTGAAACACTTGGCTGCCAGCTTTAAAGATGCCACGGTCGCGTGATCCTTATGCTCCTGTCAGCTGCAGTAATCACTTGTGGCTACTGCTCTTACTCAATGATCTGTGCAACAGGATGCAGCAGATGCAAGAAGCTATGCCATGCATGCAAGTGCGGTGGGTACTGCTGGTAAAGTAAGGCTGTGAAGCAGACTCCCAAAGGATCAAGTGTGTTCAGGAGCTCATAAACCTGCCTGAGAATGCAATGAAGCGGTCATGTTGCAGTGTGTCAGAGTACCAAGATAGGTATTTATGTCTGGCTGAGCTTCTGGCTGAGCTGTGAACTGACAAGCTGTCAGCTGACCACGAGCTACTGCACTTTGCAGGACTCGGAGGGTCGCGAGCTTGAGCTAGCCGCCAAGACTGCAGGGAAGCATGCAGAGCAGGCTGAGCTGGCAGGGCGAGTGGCTGACTGTCAAGCCAAGCTAGAAGCCAAGCTGCAGGACCTCAGGGCAGTTGCTGATGCCAAACAGCAGGTATGAAGCACTATCTTTGACTGTGACAAGGCATGGATATAGGACATCAAAATTGCTGTGGCTGCTGTGAGCCACTTGCTACTTTACCTTTGGCTGACACTGTATTGCTCGGGATGATAGAGACCAGCGCTGAAGTTAGCATGTGCATGTATCGACCCATCATTGACTGCAAGTTTGGTTGGGAAGCAAATGTCTGGCGTCCAAGTCTGCACTCAAGCTGATATGCTGCATAGCAGACTGTACAGTTCATCTGCATGGCCGTGTTTACTAGCATGCAAGCATGCATGTACCAGATGTGCATGAAGTACTCTGTATCACTCCAACCCTGAGGTGCTGAACCTGCAGCTTCCTTGCCAATATTTTATTACAAAAAGGCCTCTCTGTGTCACTCTACATCTTGTCTGCCCTCGTTTCCCTGGGTGCTATGTCATATCATGCCAGTTCCTGCTATACTGTGTGCAGCATAATTTGCGGTATATTTGGTGTTTTAAAGTTGCATATTTGTGAGTAATGTACAGTTACGTTTGTCTTACATGTACTGAGTGATGCCGGCAGGTCGTGAACCAATTTGATGAGTTGGTGGAGGAGGGGCATGCAGCTCATGACGCACTCCTCAAGATCTTCACCAAAAAGATCAAGCGCTCCAAAAAGAAGGACGAAGGTACAACTTTGCAGAGCACGGTCAACAGCACTGTATATAGTGTGTGCATGGCGTCTGTGAAGAATGTTGTTCTCCAGCATGGGAAAGCTCATTGCGTCACACACAGTCTGGCCTGCTCGCCCAGAGTATATGAGAAACAGGCCTTTGAACACTCTTTTGACGTGCAGACTGTTTCATGCACTTGTTTGTATGATGGTATAGAGCGCATGGCGCATTGCATGATGCTGTCAATGCATGCTTTCTTTCTTGTTCCACTGCACTTTGCTCAACAGAGTTTGTGCGTCTATAGGTCTGGCTGCAGAGTCATCTTCAGACAGTGAAGATGACGACGATGAAGATGATGATGATGAAGTAGAGGACAGTGAGGGAGGTGAAGAGACCTGCCCAGCTGGCTGTGACTCCAGCTTGTATGACAAGGTAACATCACCATCATGCCTGCTTTGTGTCTGCCCTACCTGTCATGTTGAATCTGCTCAACTGTAGGCTCTGCCGGCGGCAGGGGCTGCACATGACCTCGCATGGCTTCTGCCTTGCAACATCTGCTCGCCGATGTTCTCAGACGTGCAGTACCAAGGGCAACCCCCTAGCTTACATCTCACACAATTTCACATTGAGATCTAAGCCCTTTGGAAAGATGAAGACAGACAATATGGCGCATTGTTTCTGGTTAGGTGGGTATCATGTGCAATATAGGCAGCAGATGTCTGTCAGTAAGTGTGTGAGTTGAGCGAAGCCATCTTAGTACGCTGATACTAATATCAGCTGCATCTTTATGTAGGTGTGTGGGTCGAGCAAGGCCAAGTTACATCAACGTTCTGATCTTGATGACCCTGGACATACCTGACTTATCATGAGCATGACAGCATTTGAAGTATTATTATTTCACATTAATGAGAGCTGCATGTGTGTGCAGGTGTGTGAGTTGAGGGAGGCCAGACTGGATGAAGAAGATGCGGCCATGGAGGTGGGGCGAGCCATGGATGCTCTGAAGAAGGACCGGGAGTCCCTGGCCAAAAAGGAGCGCCTCATGGACCAGTCCCTAAAGGCAAAGTCCCCAGCCATCGCCTCTAACAGACTGATGCATGAACAGACATGATTACAAGCATGAGCAGACGTGATTGCAACATGTATATGGACCACCACTGTGTGGGCAGAAAAGCCCCTGGCCTGAATGAACCCCTGATGTTCAGCTGGGAATGCATACATGAAACTTTGATCATGTGCGTCACAGCAAGCAAGGTTGAGATGCAAGATTGTCTTGCGGTTAACGCTGCTCAACACGCAACGCCTCAGTGTTCTTGGCAATGCTGAAATCGGTCCAAATTGGTAGTCACTGACCTGGCAATAGGTTTGTTGGCCATAGCCTGGCAGACAAAGACAAGAAAGGATGCAGGCCTGCACTCTGCAACCTTCCCCTGAGTTCATTCTGAGCTGTCTTGATGTCTTTCAAGTTTGACCTTTGTGTTCTGCTACATGTGATCAGACTTGCTGGCTGGCTCAAGCATTGTACTCTCTCTCTCTCTGTCTCTCTGCACATCCCAAACCCCACAAACCTCCTGGAGGATCTCTGTTCATCGCTGCTGCAGGCTGTCAATGACGAGGCGCTGGCTTTCCAGCGTGAGAAGCAAGTACGCCTGAATCAAGTGGAGGTGGTCCTGCTGCTGCGGTTGCACCAGATTGAGTACCTGCAAGATGGACAGCTGCCCTCAGACCTGTCTGGAGCCCTGCTGTTCAGCAACACCGAGCTGGACAAGCTCAAACACAGAGTCCGGGTAAGCTGTGGCCATGCCCTCCACTGCCAATGTGATTGAGGTTGCTGTGTCTGCAGACTCACAGCTGTTATGGGCTTTGCACCAACATGTTCTGTTGTCCAGAAGCTGCAGAACAACTAGTTTTGCAAAAGCATGTTGCTGCGCGGCAGCAGCATGCTGTGATGTGTTTGCTGGATCACAAAGGCTAGGTAAAGGACCACCATGATGCAAAAACGGGCTTTGACAGTTGCTACTTTAATCTCCATCAGTAGCATGTAAAGACAAGAGCCTGGTGTCCCTTCACAAGAGCCGATGCCCCCTTCACAGGGTAGGGCTTAGCCTCGGCAGGAATGTAAAGTATGGGTATGCCATGCACAGTAGGCCTATTATTGACAAATGTAAGCCTGGTGTCCTCTGCAGGAATTGGCAGAGGAGAGGGCAGGTCTGAAGGCAGCACAGAGGCAGCTGCAGCATGAGCATGTACAGCTGCTCAAGAACAAGGCTGCCACTCAGGACAAGCTGGCCGAGCTGCAGCAGAAAGCCATTGATGTCCAGATGCTCAAGTTTGGCCAGGTGCACATCTTGCACATTGCATGTGGCCTATGCTGCTTTGGCCTGCATTTGTACTCTGCAACTGCCTGCTGGACTGCATGACTGCAAGATCAGCCAGCATAGGTTGGCTCGCAACAACTTCAAGACTGCATAGGTACAGCGCGTGACCCCATCTGGATTGGCTTGGATACAGGCAGCGCGTCATGGCGTTTTGTCTTAATGTGTGCATATGCATGCAGCCCCTGTGTGTGCCAGCATACAGAAAGCTGGTCAGGACTATGCATATCTCACCCTAGGGCAAGACGTTTGAAACAGATCAATGAACAGTATGCCTGTGCTTGTGCATGAGATAAGATTCCATACACACGAGGCCAAGATACCAAGGGTGCACAAGTGTCAGCACATGAAGTGATGTCACTGCAGTATGTGTGCTGCTTTGCAGATAATAGACTTGGATATGCTGGACAAGGTTGGATCTGCCAAGGGAGTAGAAGAGCTACGGGTGCAGCTCAAACAGCAGGTCAGTCTTGCTGTTTGCTGCGCTGTTGCATGGCATCCTTGCTATATCTTTTTGAACAGAAACAGAAAACTGGACTGGATGCTCAAACAGAATTCTCATGTTGTTGCGGATCAGGGCTGGTGACTTATCACTATCACCTGAGTAACCTTTACTAAAGAGTGAATTTTACTTTTGTTCCAGATTTTGCAACATGATTGCATCTCAGGTGGATCCGTTGACTGGCACACAAAATTCTTACAGCTTAGGAAGTGTGCATTCTGCACCTGTCTCAGCTTTGACACTACTTCCTCAAGAGTGTGCCATACGTGTGTGTGTGTTTGTACCCTGCAGGAGGCTGCACACAGCCTGGAACTGGCACAGTGGGATGCTCAAATCAGGGCGCGCAATGATGAGCTGACTCAGCTGACCAGTGAGAACACTCGGTGCCTGAGTGCTGTAGCTGAGTACACTCGCAGCCAGATGGACATGGAGGACACTCTCACCAACACACAGGTGCGACTAAGCATGTGTCTGCACTGACAACATTAATTTACAGGCATTCCAGCTAGGCACCCCTAGTAGGTACCTGGCAAGAACAATTAAACCCTATGCCTGCACTGCAATGCATTATCTCATATTGTGTTGTTGCATGTTCTCACTGGGTTGTATTTGGTCTGGCGATTGAAACACTGGCGCTCACTGAAGCTGTGCAAGGTGTTGAACATTGCTTTTGAAGGCGTCAACTCCTTGAGGGGTTGCCGCAATTTATGTATTCTTGATGGTCATTCACGAGTGCTGTGCTGTGATACTGGCTTCTGCATCTGAATGTTGAGTGGGCATGATTTGCAGGCTCACATCTTTGGCGACCCAGCTGCCCAGAGACAGGCTGAGGTGGCAGAACGTGACACTCTAGTCCAGCTGGTCAACAATCAAGCACAGCAGCTGGAGACTCTGAGGGCCCAACTGATTGCGCTGCGCAGCAAGAACACACCAGTCTCTCCATGAGCTAGCATGGCACATCTGTATCTGTACAGGCCCATGATGCTGTGTTGCTCTGAGTCAACACTCTGAATACAAGCGACCAGGAAATCTGCAGAGCAGATTGGCTCTTGCATGCCAGCGTTTGAAAAATTCCTCTTGCTTGTTCAAGACCTTCACTCTGAGTAGCTGCTATAGAGTGGCCGAATGCCTGCCGGCAGTGCTTGTGCTGCCCTAGGTATGGTATGATGCGTGTTTGAACTAGGTCTGTCTTCTTGACGGCAGGACACGCTGCTGCACTTCATGACAATCTTGCTAAACTTTGCACTGCTATCATATAGCCTGCAACTTTATCGGGTAGTCTTTCATTTGGGGAAACACCCAGTGGCTCCTGTCCACAGGCATTACATGATGCCTCAATAAGCAATGTCACAGCGTCTTTGGCTGAGCCACCAACCACATTTCACATGAACCTAAGCAAACAGTGCACGCAAAGGTGATCCTAAGGGGTTTAAGACTTAACCCCAACATACGTGCGCAAAATGCATCTTCACTCGAACACGTGCCTGTCTATGCATTGACTTCCGATGTATGCTGTTCACGGATTTGATCTCTAGAGCCTGTCTTTGCATATGTTGTACAGCAGATGCCCCTCCGCATTGCGATTCAGGACCGAAGAAAGGAATTTCCCTGTAGCCATCCCCTAAGCCATACCCAAGCGTTTTGCTGTTGGCGTTTCGCTGTGTGTCGCTGTCAAGCCTCAAATCAAAATTTCACATTTCAGTCGTGTCACAGAATGCCGAGGCTCTGGCCGAGGCTCTGGCCAAGGCTACATGAGGCGTTGCGAGTCGATGCCTTTCTGCAACTCAGTGTTAAACGCTGCAGGGGTGTCGCCACAGTCATTGCTCGTTAGCAGGACACTTGCAGGGTCTTGGGTCTTAGGTCAGGTTCAGGTGATCACACATACAGCTATCATGCCTCAGGTACCTCAATCAGCGTCGTTCTCGATGCCAAAACATGCTTTGCGGGTGATGCGCGGTGGTGCAAAAGCTACCAAAGCGGTTGCAACGGTAGTCGGCTTCGGTGCTTTGGGAGGCTTGGGAGGGGTTTTCATAGCCGACGTCCTGCAGGTAACAGTATGTGACTGTCCGGTACTGCCGTCGCTACGTGTCTAGTATTTCACGCCCCATCATATTGCAGGTCAAACGTGCTCGACTGCCAAAGCAAGTTGTGTTGAGCATGGATCTTACAGATACCCAGATCAGTGAGACGGCAGACTTCGACTGGCTGCATCTTCCCAAGGCAAGTGCTGCCCCTCAGCAGCAATATATCTTGTTTTAGTAGCTCATGCACTTGACTGGATTTGCATGTTGTGCAGTGAACCTAGTTCGTGCTGATATAGCTGCGGCACCTGCAGGTGGTAGAGGCATTGCACTATGCTAGTGTTGATGCTCGTGTGCATGGACTAGTCACATGCATTGACTCAAATGGGACACCAGGCCAAGCGCAGATCCAAGAGCTGCGCAATGCGATCTCTGATTTCAGGTGAACATTTGAGTACAGGAATACTAAATATTAAACATATTTCAGTACTAAATATAGAAATATGTAGCACACACGCCGTTGGCTGGCACAAGCAAACAGGCCTCCACGTACACTTGACAACATATGCTAATATGTACCAGCAATCGCTCATCAAGGCCACCATATTTGTGATTTCAAGGGTACCTGCCTCAAGGCATCGAAAGCTATTTGCACTGTCCTGTGCTGTGCTGTGCACTGCTTAATGTACACTCAAGCGATCAGATGTTTCTCGCAATGTTGATCTATGTCTGTTGTTGACCTTTTGTGACACCTGTTAGGGAGGCCAAGGAGGACAGTGTACCCACAGTGGCTTTTGCTGAATCATTTGAAGCAGGAGACAATGTGGGTACTCTCAGCTATTACCTTGCCTCCGCACATGAGCAGGTGTACGCGCAACCCACTGGTCAACTAGGCTTCACAGGTGACATGCACATGCATACAGCTTGCTGCAGTCTCAGCAAGCTGCAACCGCACGGTGCCTCGTTCAAGCAATCAAAGAGCCCTTGACAGATCTCCTGTTGCATTTGCCTGCTTACACAGTCAGGTGCTCGTGGCAAAGTTGCTCAGGATTGGCAGCTGTGTGCTGCAGTGGGAATGTTGCACCAATCCTGTGATGGATGTTTTGCTATGCCATGCAAAGCCTGACTGTCAGCAGTATAGTTGTTGTGTTCCCTAGCAACAAAGCAACATGTGTTTGTCAGACCACTGGCATGTACTTCTTAGACCCCCTGCAATATACCATCGCCAGCCTTGCAACACAAACAGTCATGCTTTGCAGGCCTGTCCCAAACCACCTTGTTCCTGCCGAGATTGCTGCAAAGCCTTAACATCAAGGCTGACGTATTTAGTAGGGAGGAGTACAAATTTGCGGAGCGTCATCTGGTGGACACTGGCTACTCAAAGGCTCACAGAGAAGCCATTGGTGGGCTATATACAAGCTTCATGCGCCAGATTGTGGTAGGTGTGGCCAGGGACAGAGGACTTGAGGCACACCAGGTATACCTGTCATGCCCATCCGCTGTTTCGGTAGTCTGTGACTGATACTCCACTGTCACAAAGCGCATATGTTGCCCTTGCCTTGCTCCTGTGTTTGTGCTAAAGGTATGGAGTAGGTCTTGTTCCAGGGTGACAAGCTTTGTTGTTTAGTTTTTTGTCAGAAGCAGAGAACAGCAATTGAGTGCATGCATTGGATTTTGAGAAGGCTGCTGGGGGTTAGCCCTGCTGTTGCGTTTTGCTTTGGCACTGGTGTGATCAGGTGCTGTTGTGATCACATGTTGTGTTGTGTGCTTGCTTGGTTGCATTGCCCACAAGGTTGAGCATGCAGATGAGCACCTGCAGATGTTCAGTGCTCAATTCGAATGTACAGCACTTGTCTGACCCAATTGAACCTTGTAGCTTCAACATGGTTGTTGCGTAACTGGTCAAGGCCTTGGCTGAATTGCACATACTGGCTGCAGGTGGTTGCAGCGCTGGATAAAGCCCCCTTGACCGTCAGCGATGCAACCAAACGAGGACTCCTCACTGGAGCCAAGTACAGATCTGAGGCTTGTCAAAACATCCGACATGATCGTCAAACAAGGTCTCCAAGGAGGATATCTTACGTCTTACCTTCTCCAGGCTCAGCAGCAGAAAGCTCAGACATGACAGACTCACATGGGTCCAGTCCATGTGCTCAGGCCTCAAGCACTCTGAGCCCAATCAGCCAGGGTGCAGCCATGCAGCCATGCAGCCAACAGGGGCCAGACCTAGGGGTCGGGGGGGTCAGTCAAAGGGTCCTTGCAGCAGCAATACCTTGGGCTCCTGTTGCAGCAGCTGCAGGGCTGATTGAGCTATGTGCTCAAGCTGTCAAAGACAACATAGCAAACAAGACACAACTCAAGGCAGTGCAGCAGGGAGACAGCATTGAGGGATTTCAGAAGATGGTGAAGGTGGAACAGGCAAGACCAGTGCCCCCTGGCATTGCTTACATCACGTCAAGATTCGGCGATTTTCACATGCAGAGGACAGCATGCCACGTGATAAGCATGCAGACTTACATCGAGGCTATGGAGCGTGAGAAACAGCATGCAAGAGAGAAGGCAGGGCTTGGAGATATACGTAAGCAGCCTATGGTTGCTGTAACAACTGCTGCAGGTAAGATGCTGTTCTGCGCTCCCTGTCCTTTGAGCCTGCGTGTCCTGGACTGCTCACATGCTGTCAAGGCCCTTCAACATCAAGTGCTGTGCAGTGTTGTTGCGTGTCGTGATGCATTTGATCAGACTGTCTTTCCATGAACACTAATGGCCAGCAGGCCATGACCATGGCTTGGCAGCATTCTACACATGTTCAGCTTGAATGGCATGGTACATGTCAGCGTAGAATGGCACAGCAGCTTCACCTGTTTGCAAGTGCTTTGACCTCTGTAGGGGAAATAAGCCTAGGCAGCTACACGGGTCAAGAGCAGACAGAAGTTGCCTGCAACAACATGTGCAAGCAATTGCGATCAGTGCAGGCTGACGACAAAGTCAAGGCTGTGGTGCTCAGGGTTGACTCCCCAGGTGGGTAACACCAAGACATAGTAAACACACTGGTTGAACCAAGCATCTGCTCTTTAAGATTATGGCTGTCAAGTCTGTGCAATGCAATGGTCGAGTCTGGTCTAGTCTAGGCATAAAGCGCATAGCATTCTCGGCAAGCACTTTGGTCTTGTTGAAGCACTTCTGATTTCCCATGCACAGGGACGTGTTGCTCATTGTACATGCACATAGTGCAAGCTACAAACTGTTGCCACTGTGGTGTTGGCAGATGCTGCAGGCGCTCACCACTTGGCCAAGTCTTGCCTATGGGATCTGTTCCCACAGGCAAGACTTGCGAGGGCCGGGAGGGTAACAATAGCCCTCATTGTTGGTTGGAGTCACTGAGATGTGTGTGTGTTTGGTTTCTTCAGGCGGGTGTGCCGTTGCTTCTGACGCAATACACCATGAGATAATGGGTCTGAGGGCAGCTGGCAAACCTGTTGTGGTCTCCATGGGCAACTATGCAACAAGTGGGGGCTACCTCATATCAGGTCACTCATCCCTCAGCCATGTGTCTTTCTCTGCCAAAAACTAAGCACAGTCTGCCACTCAGCCTAGCTGCACACAAATACACACCTGAGCTGATGTCTGAGTTCCAACACCATAAGTATGATCAACACCCAGCGTGTGTTGCCAGGGCTCGCTGCATATGCCTGGCTGTATCTAGCAGCCAGATGGGAAGCTCCAGGATTTGCTTTCAGCTTGTGAAACTCTTGCACAAACAGGTTGAACATGCCCTGCATGCAAACACACCAGCATACTAGGCTATCCTGAGGTTCAGGACAACATGTGTGCGGTACAATGTGAAATGCATTGAAAGGGTATATGTTGCATCTCTGATGTCACACCACACAGAATCTGCAGCAGTAGCAAAGTCTTGTGAGTTGTAATGGACGTGCTGATGGAGTTGGAACAAAAAACTTTGTGTCATGAGGTCTGCTTCCAAAGCAACTTGACAGCATCTGACCTGCTGACCTGCAGTGGCTGCTGATAAAATTATAGCGCAGCCGGGCACCAGCACCGGCAGCATTGGAGTTGTCTGTGCCAGACTTAATATTGGACAGGACTTGAAGGAACGCGGCATTGATGTGGACTCTGTGTCTGTTGGCAAAAACGCTGCAGTTGCGGATGAATACACAGATTTGACGCCTGAACAGCGTCGTAACACTGACCATCATATTGACCAGTAAGTCATGTCAGCCTAGCTTCTGTCTGACTTTGAGCATAACATGTTGCTGATTCTGGAGCATCTGATGCACCTATGATGACTTGCACCTGCAAACCAAATTTGAGCTCAAGTACATGCTGATCTGGTCCCGGTAGGTGTATTCTTTTGTCTCAAGTATGACAGGCATAAGCTGCAATGCTACTGTCATGTGCAACAACACTACCCTCATGCATCTGCAGCAGCTGCTTCTGCTGTCATTGCAGGATGAGCACGCTGCCAGACATGCCCACCCAACACGCTGTCTACTGTGTTACCTCTTTGCCATGCCTTCCGTTGCAAGCGCCTGTGACATTGACAAGCCGCTATGATGCAGTTATGGTGTCAGCTGCACTACCGCAATTTGAGGTCTTGCTGCAGATCCCCTGAGCAATGACTCAACTCAACGTGCTTGTAAAAGTATTGCATGCCAGAGCAACCATGCATGATACATCCTGCGCAGCTGACTTTGCAAAATGGTAGATTCAAGCTTATCAGACAGTGCGCATGGTGTGCAGAACATATGCAGCATTCATGGAGCACGTTTCAGCAGGACGCAACATGGACATTGCCAAGGTGAGAAGGCTGGCAAGAGGGCGGGTCTGGTCAGGGCAAGATGCTTTTGAGCATGGCCTTGTGGACGGCCTTGGAGGCCTCTCAGATGCTGTCAACGTTGCAAAAGAGCTGGCCAATCTTCCCCAGGTACAGTCTACTTGAGCATTTCAGCAATACCACATGAGCACATCAAGTGTGCGGTGACAGGCTGTCAAAGCAATTGTGCTGCCAGTCGCTTTTTCTCGCATGCACACACTTCGCCATGCAGCGTGCACATGCAAATGTAGAGCTGTATGATGGCTTCCATTTGCAACCAGCGCTCCTCTATAAGAGCCCCTCACCTTCAAGCCTTTGTTTTTATGCACCACCTTGTGTGCCACACATGCATCTTGACCTGGCGCATGCACGCATCATACATAAACATTGCTTGGCTCAATTGCAGGATGAAGGTGTTGTCAATGTTCACCATCTGAAAACTCCCTACCGGCCATTCCCGATCTCCTTACGAATGCTATTAGATGCACTTAGCAACGAAATGAACTTCACCAACACCAGCTTGGGTTTGGTGTTGCCTGGGCTCCAAGCTCAGGCCATGGCTTACATGTCCCGGCACAGAGCCATGTCAGACATCTGCGTGCCTGGGGGGCTCGCAACAGCTGTGGCGGGCAGGCTGGGGTTACATGCTACGCACGAGCACACACAGGTGCTTGCAGTGCTACTACTTGCTTGGCTGACTTTGCTTGACTAAATGCTTCTTGACAAGGGAACAGTACATTGTGCACGCCTCTGTTGTGTTTGTCTGCGTGTCGGTTGTGTCTGTTGCGTACTAGTGACGCGTACGCACAAGCTGTGCTAGCTGTTCGTGATGCTCTGCATTATTGGTCCTGGCATGTGAGAGCTGAATCTCACCTGCATGCATCTTCAAATTTAAGCATGTAAAGCACTTGAGTTCCCGTTTGCACTGACATGGTGCAGCTCACAATAGTCACCCTGAGTTGCTAGAAAGGACCAGTAAACAAGCATACCTGCAGTACTCAGCAAAATTTCCATCGCTTGCTTGTCGTGAATGCAGGTTGACAATTTGCCACAGACATCAGCAATGCAGATGCTCTGTCCAATACCCACATCAAAGTAATTGGTGGTGCATGAATGCGGAAGGCAATTTGGCGGACAGAAGCATGTTGAGCAGCAACTACGACGGCTGGTCGGCACAACACTTCAAGTCAGAAATGTCACTGGGCGCCAGCTAGCTCATTTGATGAATTTAGTCTTTTGTCAGAAAGGGAGACAGACAAAGAATGACAGACAAACACAATCATCATCAACAAATTATCAAAGAATTTATCACGGTGCATGAAAGAACCACGTGTGCAACAAACGTGTGACTCAGCTTTACAGATTACACCAAGTGCTCACAAAGTCAGCAAACTGTCCAGGACTGATGATGCTATGTGTATGAGTGATACACACAGCTATGACTACATGTGGCTATCATGAGCACTTTCAACAAGCAAGCAAAGCAACAGCCTATGTAAACATTGTACAAGCGTGCATAAGATGCTTTGTCATGACCTCGAATGGCAGCACAATGGCTCACTGCGCTTTTGGTTAAGGCTTCTGTCTCAGCAATGTGTGAGTATGTGTGCACCCTGCAGGAGGCTGCGCACAGTCGGAAACTGGCGCAGTGGGGATGCTCAGATCAGGGCGTGCAATGATGAGCTGACTCAGCTGACCAGTGAGAACACCCGGTGCCTGAGTGCGGTAGCTGAGTACACACACAGCCAGATGGACATGGAGGACACTCTCACCAATACACAAGTGCGACTATGCATATGTCTGGGTTGTTGCAATTTATGTGTTTCTGATGGTCATTCATGAGTGCTGCGCTGTGTTTCATAATGGCTTCAGCATTTGAATGGTGGGTGGGCATGAATTGCAGGCTCACATTATTGGGAAGCCAGCTGCCCAGAGACAGGCCGAGGTGGCAGAACGTGACACACTGGTCCAGCTGGTCAACAACCAAGCGCAGCAGCTGGAGACTCTGAGAGCCCAACTGGTTGCTTTGCGCAGCAAGAACACGCCAGTCTCTCCATGAGCTAGCATGACACATCTGCATCTGTACAGGCCCAATATGCTATACTGATTTGGGTTGACACTTTGATGAGATGGACCAGGGAGGTCTGCAGAGCAGATTGGCTCTTGCATGCCAGCGTTTGAAAAATCCATCTTGCTTGTTCAAGCTGTTCACTCTGGGTAGAGTGGCTGAATGCCTGTCAGCAGTGCTTGTACTGCGCTAGGTATGGTATGGTGCGTGTTTGGACTAGGTCTGTCGTGTTGACCGCAGGACAAACTGCTACACTTCAGGACAATCGTGTTTGTACTGCTGTTACATAGCCTGCGACTTTGTCAGGTAGTCTTCAATTCTGAAAATCACCGATTGGCTCCTGTCCACAGACATTACATGACGCATTAAAAAGCAATGTCATAGCGCCTTTGGCTGAGCCATCAATCACATTCCACTTACTGGCTAAGTAAACAGGGCACGCAAAGGTGACCGTAAGGGGTTTAAGACTCAACCCCAACAAATGTGCGCAAACTGCATCATAACTCGAACATGTGCCTGCCAATCCATTGTGGACACGTGTGCATGGATGTATGATGTTCACAGACTTAAGCCTGTCTTTGCTTATATCAAGCAGATGCTCCTCTGCATTGCAATTCAGGCCCAAAGAAAGGAATTTTCCTGCAGCCGTCCCTTGCAAATTCCGCGTGAAATCCTGCTGCTGGCGTTTCGCTGTGGCGTTACGGTAAATGCCAATTGGGTTTTAGCCTAAACCCTAAACCCTAAACCCAATATTTCAATTTCATTCCATAAGTCATGTCACAGGCCCGTTCGTGATGCCGAGGCTGCATTGGCCTGGGTACATAAGGCGTTGCGATTTGGTGCCTTTCTGCAATTCTGTGTTGACAATAGACGCTGCGCCGGTGTTGCCACAGTGATTCTTTGTTGAGCAACTGCAGGGTCTTGCTTCAGGCTCAGGCGATCACATAATAGTTATCATGCCTCAGGTACCTCAGTCAGCGTCGTTCTCGATGCCAAAACATGCCTCGCAGATGGGGCGCTTTGGTGCAAGGGCTACCAAAGCGGCTGTAACAGTAGCCGGCGTCGGTGCCTTGGGAGCTTTTGGAACGGTGGTCGTAGCCGGCGTCCTGCAGGTACCAGTATGCGACTGTTCAGCACTGCGCTAAGTGCATAGGGTCGCACGCAAACTTACGCCTCAGCACGTTGCAGGTCAAACGCGTTCGGAAACTGCCAACGCACGTTGTTTTGAGCATGGATCTTACAGATACCCAGATCAGTGAGACGGCAGACTTCGAAAGCTCACTGCATCTTCCCAAGGCAAGTGCTGTACAACAAAAGGTTCTTGTTTTTATAGCTGATACACTTCAGTGGATTTGCATGTTCTGCAGTGAACCTGGCTTCATGCTGATATAGCTGCGACACCTGCAGGTGGTAGAGGCATTGCACTATGCTGGTGATGATGCTCGTGTGCACGGACTAGTCACATGCATTGGATCAAATGGCACACCAGGCCTGGCACAGATCCAGCAGCTGCGCAATGCAATCTCTGATTTCAGGTGAACACACCATTTGAGTACATACTGGTAATATATTAAAGTTGTAGCACACATGCAGTTGGCTGGCACAAGCAAACAGGTCCCCATGTATACTTGAAACGTAACAACATTAACTCATGCTTGTACGTGAAGTATTACTTGTACAACATGGACTATACGTACCAGCAATTGCTCATCTAGGCTACAATGTTTGTGATTTCAAGGGTATCTGCCTCAAGGCATCAACAGCTATTTGTGCTGTACTGAGCTGTGCCCTGATGTGCTCATGTGCTGTGCTCATGTGCTGTGTTGCGCTCATGGGCTGTGCTGTGCTCATGTGCTGTGCTGTGCTGTGCTGTGCTATGCTGTGCTGTGCTGTGCTGTGCTTCTAGAACGCTGCTCATTGTGAACAAAATGCTTCACCCCATGTTGGTCAATGTCCCTTTTTGACCTTGTGTGACACTTCTTAGGGAGGCCAAGGAGGACACTGTGCCCACAGTGGCGTTTGCTGACTCATTCGATGGAGCAGGCGACAGTGGTACTCGCAGCTACTACCTTGCCTCAGCACATGACCAGGTGTATGCACAACCCACTGTGGCCAACTAGGCTTCACAGGTAAACTGCATATGCCATGCAGTGCTGTCTCAGCAAGCTGCACACACACGGTGCCTCATTCAACACTCAAAGAGCTCTTGACACATCACCTATCGCATTTGCCTGCTTGCTCAGTCAGGTGCTCATGGTACATTGTTCAGGCTGGCATGTAGCAGCTGATTGGCAGCTCTGTGCTGCAGTGAGAGTGTAGCACCATGCCTGTGACAGATGTTGTGTTACGCCATGCCATGCCCTGCCCTGCCCTGCCTGACTTTCACCACTGTGATGGCTGTACACATGTGTTCCCTAGCTGCAAAGCAACACGTATTTGTTACACCACTGGCATGCATTTCTTACACCACTGGCACTGCACCACTGCCAGCCTTGTAACACAAACAGTCATGCTTTGCAGGCATGTCCCAACGCACTGTGTTTGTGGCAAGACTGCTGCAAAACCTCAACATCAAGGCTGACATCTTCAACCGGGAGGAGTGCAAAGGCGCATGGCGTGAACTGGTGGATACTGGCCACTCAAAGGCTCACAGAAAAGCCATTGGAGGGCTTCTCACAAGCTTGATGAGCCAGATAGTGGGTGGTGTGGCCAAGGACAGAGGACTTGAGGCATATCAGGTACACCTGTCACACCCAATCTGTTTCAGTGGTCTGTGACTCATAGTCAACTGTCACAAGTCGCAAATCTTGCCCTTGCCTTGCTCTGTTGATGGTGCTAAAGGCATGATGTAAGTCTTGTTCCATGGCGACAAGCTTTACAGTTTAGTTCTCTGCTTCTAGCAGAGAACAGCAATTGGGTGCATGCATGGGGGTTTGTTGGGGGTCAGCCCTGTTGTTGCACTTTGATTTGGCACTGGTGTGACTATGCGCTGTTGTGACCAAACGTTGTGCTGTGTGCCTGCTTGTTCGCATTGCCTACAAGGCTGAGCATGCAGATGAGCACCTGCAGGTGTTCAGTGGGTCCCTGTTTGCTTGACTTCATCTCAAACTGAGAGTGCAGCGCAATTTTGACCCAATTAAGGAATGTAACTTGAGCATGGTTGCTGCGTAACTGATCATGACCTTGGCTGAATTGCACATAATGGCTGCAGGTGGTTGCAGCGCTAGACAACGCCCCCTTGACTGTCAGCGATGCAACCATGCGAGGACTACTAACAGGAGCCAAGTACCGATCTGATGCATGTGAAAACATCAGACATGATCGGCCAGCATTCTCTCCAAAGAGGATATCTTATGTCTTACCTGCTCAGGCCTCAGCAGCAGAGAGCTCAGACATGACAGACTCACATGAATACTGCTCATGTGCTCAGGCCTCAAGCACTCTGAGCTCAGACAGCCAGAATACAGCCATGCAGCCATGCAGCCCACAGGGGCCAGAGCTAGGGGTCAAGGGGGACCTTGCAGCTGCAATACCTTGGGGTCCTGTTGCAGCAGCTGCAGGGCTGATTGCTCTATGTGCTCAAGCTGTCAAAGACAAGACAGCAAACAAGATAGAGCCAGTAGTCCATGACAATTGGGACAGCATTGAGGAGTTTCAGAGGACAGTGAAGGAGGAAGAGGCAAGATTGGCACCCCCTGGCTTTGCTTACATCACTTCAAAAGCTGGTGACTTGCACATGGAAAAGACAGGATGCCAAGTCATAAGCATGCAGCGTTACATCGAGGCTATGGAGCACGAGAAACAGCATGCAAGAGAGAAGGCAGGGCTTGGAGATATATGTGAGCAGCCTATGGTTGCTGTGATAACTGCTGAAGGTAAGATGCTGTCCTGTGCTTCGCTCCGTGTCTTTTGAGCTTGTGCGCTCTGGACTGCTCACATGCTGTCAAGACCCTTCAACATCAAGTGCTGTGCAATGTCATTGCATGGCATGCTGCAACTGACCAGACTGCTTGTCCATGAAGACTCAAGGCCATAGGCCATCACCATGGCTTAGCAGCAATCTGCACCTGTTCAGCTTGAACAGCATGTTACATATCAGCGTGGAATGGCACAGCAGCTTCACCTGTTTGACAATGCTGTGACTTCTGTAGGGGAAATCAGCCGGGGCCGCTACAGGGGTCAGAGGCAGACAGTCATTGCCAACGACCTGTGCGAGCAGTTGCGTTTAACGCAGGTTGATGACAGAGTCAAGGCTGTGGTGCTCAGGGTTGATTCCCCAGGTAGGCAGCGACACCAAGGCATGATAAACACTCTGAGTATATGGCTGTCAAGTCTGTGCATTGCAATGGCCTGGTGTGGTCAAGGCAGTGCATACCTTTCCAGGCAAGCACTTTGCCATGTTGAAGCAAGTTTGACTTCCCATGCACAGGACATGTTGCTCAGCGTACATGCATAGTTCAAGCAACAAACTCTCACCACTGTAGTGTTGGCAGGTGCTGCAGGCGCTCACCACTTGCCCTGTTGGCACAGGCAAGGCTTGTTGAGCATTCACACAGCTCATCATGAGGGTGAATGAGGGTCAATGTCGCTTTGCCATGTGTGTGTTTGGTTTCTACAGGCGGATGTTCTGTTGCTTCTGACGCAATACGTCATGAGGTGACGAGACTCAGGCAAGCTGGCAAACCTGTTGTCGTGTCCATGGGCAACCAGGCAACAAGTGGGGGGTATAAGATATCAGGTCAGTCATACCCAAGCCATGTGTCTTTCTCTGCCAGTCACCAAGCACAGTCTACCACTCAGCGCATCTGCATGCAAAGACACACCTGGGCCGATGCCTAAGTCCTGATAGCATAAGCATGATGACCTACATCAACCCACAGCATGTTCTGCATGGTGTGACATCAGAGGTGTAAGCTACGCCTGTTGAATGCGCTGCACAGTGTACCGCACACATGTTGTCCTAAAACTCCAGGATAGCCTAGCCTAGCATGTGGGTTGTTTCTCTCTTGCATGCAAGGCATGTTCAGTCACCAACAAGGTTGTTTGTCTATTGAGTTTCACAAGCTGGGAGCAAAGCCTGGATCTTCCCATTGGCCTGCTAGATGCAGCCAGACATGCGCAGCAAGTCCCTTTACTTTTACATGCTGTTGTCCGACAATAAGCCTTTCTTGGTGAATTGAGATGGGCGAGCTGATGTGCTGGAAGACCAGTGTCATCCTTTGTGACTTGAGGTCTGCTCTCAGAATCTAACTTGCTCACAAGCTTCACACTGTGACCTGCAGTGGCTGCTGACAGAATCATAGCGCAGCCCGGCACCATCACAGGCAGCATTGGGGTTGCCAGTGGCGGCCTCAAGATTGGACGGGGATTGAAGGATTGGGGCATTGATGTGGACACTGTATCTGTTGGCAGAAACGCTGCAGCTGCAGATCTTTACACAAATTTGACGTCTGATCAGCGCCAAAACATCAACCACCATGTGGACCAGTAAGTGGATTGTCAGCATAGCTTGTGTCTGACAGCTGGCATGAGATGTTGCTGATTGCTGAGGCTGACAAGCATACCTTCTGTTGCAAGCGCCTGTGCCATTGACAAGCTGCTATGATGTACTTATGGTGTCAGCCAGCAGTACTTGCTGCAGAACCCTTGAGCCATGACTCAACTCAATGTGCTTACACACGTGTTGCATGCACAGAGGAGCCATGCATGATATGTCCTGCTCAGCAGAGTTTGCAAAATGGTAGAATTGAGCTTATCAGACAATGCATGTGGTGTGCAGAACATATGAAGCTTTCTTGGAGCACGTTTCAGCAGGACGCAACATGGACATTGACGAGGTGAGAAGCCTGGCAAGAGGGCGGGTCTGGTCAGGGCAAGATGCTTTTCAGCATGGCCTTGTGGATGGCCTTGGAGGCCTCTCGGATGCTATCTCCACTGCCAAAGAGCTGGCCAACCTCCCCCAGGTATCTCATTTGCAGGCATTTTCCACGCTCTTGACTTTTTTCCATGGCAAACTTTATGTCAATTCACAACAACAGGCTTGGGCAATTTTCGTTGACCACCACGTGTACAGTTTGTCTGTGCATTTCAGCATTACCACATGAGCCCAGCAAGTGGGCAGTGACAGGCTGTCGAAGCATATGTGCTGTCGGTTGCTTGACTTGTGAAGATTTGCTGCAAAGTGAGATCAGTGTACATGCATGCACATACATTGCCATGCAGCATGCATATGCAAATGTAGAGCCATATGATGGCTTTTGTTTGCAGCCAAATCCCTCCTCTCTTCAAAAGCCCATCCCCTTCAAGACCTCACTCACATGCACCCCCTTATGTCCCATAGATGTAACTTGACCTTGCACACGCGCGCATCATATTTACACATTGCCTGGCTCAACTGCAGGATGAAGGTGCTGTCAATGTCCACCATCTGGGCACTCCCAACCGGCAACCACTCCCTGAATCCTTGCTATCGATGCTAAAAGATGCATCCTGCGACGAAACCAGCTCAACCAACACCAGCTTGGGTTTGGTGTTGCCTGCACTCCAAGCTCAAGCCATGGCTTACATGATCCGGCACAAAGCAATTCCAGACATTTGCACACCTGGGGGACTTGCAACTGTTGCAGCTGTGGCAGGCAGTCTTGGGTTACAGGCTACACACTCAGGTGCTTGCAGTACTAGTGACTGACTTTGCTGGGCTGATTGCTTCTTGACAGGGAACAGTCTTATTGTGTGCACCTACAGCTGTGTTGTGTATGTCTGCCTGTCGGTTGTGTCTATTGCATACTAGCAATGCGTATGCACAAGCTGTGCTAGCTGTTTGTCCTGTGATGCTCTGCCTTAGTGGTCCTGGCATGTGAGAATTGAGTGTAAGGACCAGTAAACAGGCATATTTGCAGTACTCAGCAGTTTCCATCACTTGCTTATTGTGGATGCAGGTTGATGATCTGCCGCACATGTCAGACTTGCAGATGATCTGTCGAACACCCACACGCAAGTAGTCGGTGGTCAAACGCGCAAGCCAACTTGACAGACAGAAGCATATTGAGCAGCAATTGCTATGCCTGGACAGCACAACAGTTCGAGTCACACATGTTGTTGGGCGCCAGCTAGCCCATTTGACTAAACTGCAGCCTGTTGTCTGAAAAGGAGACGTTCAAAGAATGATAGACAAATACAATCATCATCAGCAAATTGTCAAAGAAATTGTTACTGTGCGTGAAAACCCAAGTTGGCAACAAGCAGGAGTCTGGTTCAGCTTTATTGGTTACATTAAGTGTTCACAAAAACAGCAAATTGTCCAGGACTGATGATGCTAGTTAGCTAAGTGTGTGAGTGATACACACAGCTATGACTACATGTGGCTCCATGAGTACATTCAACAAGCAAGCAAAGCAAACGACAGCCTATGTAATTATTGTGCAAGCTTGTTAAGATGCTTTGTCATGACCAGAAATGCAACACAATGGCTCACTGCGGTTTTGGTCAAGGCTTCTGTCTCAGCAGCTGAACACACCCAGACCATCAAGGAGCTCAGCCAAGTTGCGCATGAACATTGGCTCGACATCATCAAGCATGGCTGAGTCCACAATAGACGCTGCAGCCGCGGGATGCTCAGCAGTGCTTGCAGCAATGGACGCTGCATCAGCTGTGTTACTCTCCTGTCCACCAAATACAGGGTTTCCTCATTTATGAATAGCTCCAGAAATACTTGTCAGGCAAACCTTTCAGAGTGACACAGTGCGTGCTTTCAGCAACTTGTTTTGGTCAGCAGATGATATGCATCAGACTGAATGCTGAACGCTTCATTTGCTGTGGTGATGTGATGGTGATGGGCCAGTGCAAAGGTCAATAGCATTTGCTAAAAGGTCAAAAGAATTTGAATGTGCTCATAGACTTGTTGGTACATGTAGAAGCATAGACACGCCATGAATAGCAACTGGCATGCACAAATTTCATGAAACATGCACACAATTTCCTGGATGCATCCACGCATATTGCTTGGTCATATTGAGTGCATCGACTACAGCTTCTCATGTAGGTTGCCTTCCTCCAATACAGATTCCTGAAAGGTGGGCAAAAACACATGATAGTCTTGCCATACCTCCAAGGATGCAGGCACAGTCTCAGCAGCTTCTTGCGTATCCTGAGCAGCAGAAGCTGACAGCAAGGCTGGTATGCTTGCGTGCAGCCTGTCTGAGAAGGTGCTGTCATACTCTGGGCTGCCATACTGGGGCAGCACCGGGCAAGATGCCCTTGAATCCAGGGCATCTGTCAGTGCAACTCCTTTCAATCCCCTGGCACAACATACAATGTTCAGACATAGTTCAGGCGCCTGCTTGTTTGCTAAAGTGAAAGGTAGGGACTGCCCGTGCACAGCATGCCTCCCACCCTGTGAAGGTCTCATCACCATCCCAGAACTTGGCAGCCATGAGGAGAGAAATGCAGCATGCAAAATATGTGATATTAGCCAATTGCAAGAGATCTAATCTCACTGAATCTGAATTCGCCAGAGCTGTGGTAGCCTCCTGAGGCTGTGACCTCCATCCACAGTCACTGCTACAATGGGAATGCTACAAGGGGCATTTACACTGGGACTGCTACAATGGAGATGTTACCATGGGAATGCGACAATGGAACTGCTACACTGGGACTACTACAGTGGAGATGTGACCATGGGAGTGCTACAATGGGACTGCTACAATGGGACTGCTACCATGGGACTGCTACAATGGGACTGCTACAATGCGACTGCTACAATGTGACTGCTGCAGAATGGCTTGCCACGAGCCCACTTGAGGCAAGGCAGGTGATGTCATGCATGTGCACATGAGACTGTGAGGTGACCTGCGCATGAGGGCCAGCACTTGGTGGGGCCCTGAGGGCTGCTCCTTGCTGAAGATGCGATCCACATGCCTCACCTCTATCCTGCCTCCCTCCTCCCAGTCATTCACCTACACAGCCCACCATGTTTGTTGTTGACACAGGTTGTTGTGTACAATGTTTGATGTGTACAAATTGCACGATTCAGCTATTTGCTGTGTACATGTTGCAAAATTCAGGTATTTGCTGTGCTCAAATTGCACAATACAGCTATTGCTGTGTACAACTTGCAAAACTCAGCTGTTTGCAAGCTTGTTGCTGTATGTTAGGCGCTGGCCAGGAGCAAGGAGATGGGCTGTGGCGAATTTTTTGCTAAACTGGCCTGCGGCTGCTGTAGTTGGGATGGCTGTGTATGTCTTGTGTGTGGTGCTCACACCACATTGCAAAGTGTGTCAGGCATCAGCATGTGGTGACCATCACACCGACAGCTCAAAGCTGCTAACAGCTTATCAGTGGCTTTGTACTGGTGAAACTGCACGATTGTTTGTCATGTATGTAACTGCATGACTGCTCCTGCGCTGAGTCAGGCAACTTGAATATGTTGCTGAGTGTATCTGTCACAGGCAGGCTGATCACAAAGAGTAGCTCACCTGAGAGATGCGGCATAGGCAGACTTGGGCGCCCAGGTGCTTGTTCCATCTGCTGTGCTTGATCAGGTGGGTGGAGCCCAACAAGGCTATGTCCTCACACATGGCCGTTGCCACGTTTGCCTCCTGCAAAGCGTGCATTGCATGCTGTGTGCCAGCATGCACCACAAGCTGTTCTTGGCATCCACATGCTGTGCTTGTCACCGTACATATGTATACACTTTTATTGCCAAACCAAACACATGTCTTCCAGAATGCCTTCTGCTTTTGCGCTCATAGCCAGCAGAAGCTTGAGGTATATATGCCAGCATACTTTGCGTGAACGTGGCTTCGGGTCAAATGCAGTGCCTGGTAGCTGTATTCAAAGCTCATGACCCAAAACACCCCCATCAACACAAGATGAGAGAAGAAAGAGAGAAGAGAGAAGAGCCAGCCATAGAATGAGAGAAGAAAACAGTCATTGGGCATTACCTGAGTTGCCATACAGTCCTTCTTGATTGGGCTGCACTCTCGTGCACAGCATGCAACTGAGACTCCTCACAGCATGCAACTGAGACTCCTCAAATCAGCCTACCTTCAGAGCCAGATCAGCAGGGCCAGCATCCCTGGCTTGAGGAGCGAGGTAAAGCCCTCGCTGCATCATCTCAAACAGCAGCACCGATGCTGCAAAGCTGCGCCCTCTGATGCCTGCTAACCTCGGCAGTCGAGGCTCAACCAGCTCAGTGCCTTCTCTTGTGACCTTGAATGTCAGGCTGATGTCTGGGTTGCCTGCAGCATGACACAGCCAAGCTTGAATGTCAGGCTGATGTCTGGATTGCCTGCAGCATGACAAAGCCAAGCTTCAGGCAAGCTTGAGTGACTGGGAACGGCGATGCTGAATGGGCAAAAGCAGCGCCCAACTTCATACCTTATTCAGTGAAGCTTGAGTGACTGAAAACGCAATGCTGAATGGGCAGAAGCAGCGCCCAGCTTGATACTTTGTTCAGTGCCAAAATTAGCTTTTTGGGTCACAGACACATATCCTATGGCAGTGCTCCTTTCGTTGTTTTATTCTAGACTCAGAAATGCCTAGGGACCTGTATCACACGTGACTGTTCTAGGAAAATATGTTACAAAAACAAATGCTTCCCTGCAGTGTAGCAGTGTTAGCTGCAATAGCAAGTTCCCGTGACCTGTCTGTCTGATCATGCAGAGCTCGAAGTTGGGAACAAGTAAGAGAGAAGCACCTCAGCAAGTTGTTTCATGAGGCTATTGGTCTGCTTCAGCAGCATCAGTGTGGTGCGCCAAACAGCAAACAGCTATCCTCAGCTCAATGTGACATGCTTGTTCTCAGCTGATGCTCATCATTCAAGCTCAAACAAGCTTGAAGAGCGCGTACCAGTTTGTAGGCCCACCATAGCCTGTGCCCCAGACTGCCCTCCGGCAGGGCGCACATGCCACTCCTGGTAGGGCAACAGCCCTGTGCGCTTCTGTACCACTGCCAAGCACCCAATGGCCTTGCTCTGAAAGGCAACTACTCCAGAATCATCGCTAATGGTGACACTGCTCATGTCAGCAGTGCTCCACAGGCTGTGCTTTTGGTCCCAAAAAGCTGCCTGCAGGTTGGTGGAGGGTAGGATGCTGCCCTGGGGTAGGCTGATTGAGATCCCTATGGGTTGGGGCTCCTCCTCAGGGACCCAGGTCTCTGGGTCGGCACCAGCAGGGGGCGTAGGATATGCTAGCCTGCAGGAAAAAAAGAAGAGTGAGCAAGTGCAAGTTTGAATGCAGATTCACCCATGATCTGCATTGACGAGCTGGTGAAGATAGACTGGAGTGTACAAGTGTACAAACGTGGAAGGACAGTTGCATCACATTGACATGCCACTGATCAAGGCATCTGCTTGTAAACATATTGTTTAGCTAAAGAGACAAGGTCAGGAAGGGCAAAAATTGGGAGAGCTTAGCAGTCATGACTGTCCTCAAAACGAATCTGCTACGTGCCATCGTTTGCACCCACAGACAAGAGCAAACTGCACTCTGATCACACTGTTATTCCACACTGTTGCACAGCAACACCAACACCAAGTGCAAACATGCAGGAGATTCTGTATCTGCATAAAAAGGTGATCAAGCTCAGAAGGACTGCTTCCACAGGCAAAACACACTCAGACCGTTACTACAGCATTGCCTTCCAACACCCTGTTGTTGACGGGCAGACCTGTGGATGACTAAGCTGTCATGTGTGACTGGGCGCAGGGTCCAGCCATTGGCCTTGTTGGACGGGACAGGCAGACTGAGGATGTCCAAGTGCAGGACGCCCCCTACTGCCATGAAGTCTGTGGTGCACTGCTCTAGGTGCTCATCACACTCTCGCCACTGCACCCTCAGGGCCACTGATGCCAGAGCTATCAGCTTGGGGATCTGCACAGTCAGATGCATGCATGCAGGAAATGGCATTGTACAGTCTGTGTTATTCCCAGGTCGTGTACACTTGCATCAGCATGCCTGATGTCAGAGACAATATGGCGCCCTTGTAAGGGCAGACCTTCGGTCAATGTATAGTACAGTCATAGCATGTGTCAGCTTTGACTGCTGCATGCTGGATGATTGGGCGCCAAGCTGGGTTGCTGCTTGTCATTTTTGATGATGACTGTCAAGGCTGATCCGAACATGATCAGCTTGATCTCGTGCAGCACAGCATTCAGCCATTTGGGTGGGGACGCATGAGCACCAGGACAACAGCAGCAGCAGCAATCGGCAGCAGGAGTGGCGCTAGCATTTGACACGCTTATGCAAGCACATTGCTGTTAGCACTATCAACTCGTCTGTATTATTGCAGCTAGGCCTGGTCACGGTGATGCATTGGGTCATGTCAAGCAGCCAGCATGTGTGCTAATATGTTGGTGTGTGCTTGTATGTGGTCTGACCTCAAGGCTGATGCCCAGTTTTGGGAAGTCGACAGTCTTGAGCCGAGGGTTTTTGCTGGTGTTAACCCACAACCCATACTTCAGCATGCTGGTCTGGCTGCACACTTGCATTCCTCCAGCCTCATCTTGGTACTCCTCTGGGTTCTGCACAATGGCACAGCAGTAATGTTGCACAGACTATGACATGATGGCAGTGATGTTGCACAAACTATGGCATGATGGCAGTGATGTTGCACAGACTATGGCATGATGGCAGCAATGTTGCACAGACTATGGCATGACGGCAGTAATGTTGCACAGACTATGACATGATGGCAGTAATGTTGCACAGACTATGGCATGATGGCAGTCATCTTGCACAGACTATGGCATGATTGCAGTGATGTTGCACAGGCTATGGCATAATGGCAGTTGGGTGCTCAACAAGCATGGCGACATCTTGTGAACGTCTGAAGCCCCAAAGGCTCTTCATGCACAGCCTGCCAGCATGGAGGATGATGGAGCATGGCCAGCACTGACAGCTGCATCTCGGATGATAGCAGATCTCACAAGATAGACCACAGTGCAAGTGAGACGCAGCTGCTGATATGCTGGTGGCTTGGACCAAGCACATTACCTGCCTTTCGGCAGTCGAGTATCATCTTCATACGACACATCGTATTATGCATGCTTGGTTCCACAGCCTTGCAGGCATGCAAAGGATGCAGGACTATGCTTTTCACCTGGAGGATGGAGGCAGTGTGAGCATCAATGGTATCTTGCATGACGGTCTGCCACTGCTGCACGCATTTCTGGCAGTGCTGCTGCAGGTCTGTGTCCCCCTTCTGGAGTGCAGCAAGGTGCACCTGCTGACACTGCCGAATCAGCGTGTAGTGCTCCTGCACACATCAAACCAAAATGAACAGCAGTTGTGACATTGCTGAATCAGGGTGTAGTGCTCCTGCACGTATCAAACCGCAATGAACAGCAGTTGTGATGATCACGCTATCAAGTAGTTTTCTGGTAGCGCTGCTACAGTTGTGCATGACCTTCCTAAAGCTTAGCAACGGGCACCTGCCAACATTGCGGACCAACATGACCAACATAATGTCAGGAGGAAGAGAACAGTTTCATTATGCACATACAAGCGCGTAATGAATGTTCTCTTTCTGCTGACAACATGCAGGTCATTGATGCTGCAGATGTCTGTCTTGAGTTTGTGGTGCCAAGTAAGATCAAGAGGCTCAACTGCACTCAGACCTTCTGACTGACCTGACCAGTTGGTCAGAGTCTGCGCACTCCCACACTGGAACATCACACGTGCCAGCTTGATGCATTCATGCTGGTCAGCAATGGTGCAACACAAGCTATGATACCAAGTACGATAGCGATTTGTTGTGCAGCTCAGGCAGATGCAGGCCGAGTTGCTGCCAAGATGATGGAACCCTTCTGCAAGGCCATCCATGAAGATGAGATTGCCAAGAATGGCAATCCGATCTTCATGCACGGCCTTGCAGAAGGCACTCCTGACCAATGACCATCATCTTGGCAGCAACTCGGCCTGCATCTGCCAGCTGCACAACAAATCACTGTCGTGCTTCGTAGCATAGGTTGTTTGGCACCATTGCTGACCCGTGCAATCTAGCACTTGCACGTATAACAGGGAATGCAAATGTAGGCGAGGTGCTGACTGCTATCAACACCTAGTTTAGACAAAACATGCTGCTGATAAGCTTGTGCAGCTGGGAAGAAGACAGCTGGAATGCTCTGCTGCAGCTACCATGTAGCTTCCTGGTGGTCAGCCTAATGCAGGACAGACAGCTGACTTGTGCAACTTGCAAGGCCAGAAGCACGTACAGTATTGAAGTACTAACTGCAGTGTCTGCTGAGACTGCCTCCTGCATCACCTGCTTTTCTACAGGCGTTGCACACATGGCAGAAGCATGCATGACCTTGTGCATAAGGCGATGACTCACAGCTGTGTGGGGGTCATGTTACAGCACAAGCTCAGGAAGTGATGCGACTATCACCTGACAGGTGTGCAAGACAGAGGCAATGTCCTTGTGCTGTCTGGTTGCAGCTTCTGCAAAGTAGGCATGCACTCCAGCAGCATCCCTGACATCCGGCAGAGGCGTGCATGACAGGTATCTCTCCCAGTCTTCAGCTTGCTGCTGCAATTTGCGCTCCTGCAACATGCTGCAAAGGGTCAATTCCACATTCTCATTCAGAGCTGCTCACAGCTGGCATGGAGCGAAAACATGGCAAAATAGAAGGGGCCAAGGTCAGCAAGCTACACCTCGATGCATGTGATTTTCAGCAAAAGACAGCACAGGTACAGCAACCACTCAAGCCTATCACACAAGCACACAAAATGCGACATGTGCTGCAAAGACACAATGATGGTCTAGCACACAGATGTCATGACTGGCTGTGACAAACATGACCGGGCGAAGACAGAAGTGCAACAGCAGTCCAGTGGCTCATATATGACTCTGCAAAAGTGCAAAGGCATCTTCTTGCCCAATGCTGGTCTGAAACATGCATGTCATGATTTAGTACATAATTGCCTGACAGATGTTGAAGCAACTGACCTGTGCACACCTGTTCTCGAGGTCAGCAAATGTAGGCTCAAGCTGTTGCCTGCACAAATTGGAGATTGTGATGTTCATTCTAGTCACCGCACTGGCTATGACATGTTGACAAAGGTAAACTTGATACAAGAACAGAGTATTATGTTGACAAGGACTTGGATGACTTTGGCTGACACAAGCTTGATGAACAGAGTATTACGTTGCAAAGGACTTGGATGACTTTGGCTGACACAAGCTTGATGAGACATTGTCATGTTGTGTTATGCATTACAAGCTAGTGCTGCCGGTCTATATGGCCACTTTGAGATGTTGTGCAGTGCAATTACATTGTGTATGTATGTTTGGAAGACAGACAATATCAGGATGTTTGCAAGCAGGGCTGCAGCACCACAAATTTGGGTGCTACCTTTCATTGGCAAGGCGGGCATCCTCACGCTCTGTCTGAAGCTGTATGAGCTCCTGCCGCTTCTACTCTTCTACGGCCTTTCTTGCCTGCTCTTCTGCTTCCAAACGTAACCGCTCTGCACCCACACCACAAGCTTGCATCTGACACTGGCATTTGGAACGTAAAGTGTAGGCATTGTATTGTTCAATGCTGGTGCTGCAAGCTTGATTGCTTATGGAAGTTAAAGTTTGACAGCAATGCTGCACCAAGACTGCCAAGAAGCTGGGCACCGTAACTGGCCAATCAGCATGTCTTGTGGTTTATATGTTTCGTGGAATGTACCTTCTTCAGCTAGGCGTGCGGCTTCCTCAGCTTGCTTTCTCTCCTCCTCTAGTTGCTGCTTCGTCTTTTTTGCCTTTTTCGGCTTCGGTGCCTGTGACATTGTTGTGACCATAAACAACCATGTTGCTTGATGTGTGAGCTGTTCAGCAAATCTCACCATTTCGCTAGATTGCTCCGCACAGCAAGGTGGTGGTGGCAAGTCCTGTAATCGATCTGACGAACAGGAAAAGGGTGAGGTGTGTCAGGGAGGCACTGATCGGCCACTGGATAGCTTGTCTGCCTGTGATAAGCAGTCTGCCTATAATGAGCGTCTAAGCAAGCTCGCGACCACGGAGTAGTACAGGACTAATACAGGACCAAGTTGCAGCCAAAGTTCCAGATTCCTTGCATCTCGGTGATTTATTGAATGTCCAGCTTACAACACTTCTCTCTCTAGACAGCGGTATGCTCCTTGGTTTTCCACGAACACCGATACCATCAGGTCGTCCTCCGGGCAACAAAATCACGTGCAGGTTTTTGAAATATTTTCAAGGTGTGTTGTTCTCCTCCAGAATTCACCTCTGTCCTCTTCTATATGTGACCAGACTTGTTGGCTGGCTGAAGCACTGCAATTTGTCGCTCTGCGCTCGCTCACCTCTCATGTGAAGCCTTTATCTCTTTCTCTGATGCAGCAGCTCGGGGATCCTTCCTCAGCTCCTGCACAGCAACCCAGCTGTATCCCAGCTGCCAGCTCCTCACCCACCCTAGGCCCCGGCCCCTGTGCTCAGCCTCAATCAACCCCTCACTATGGCTGAGGTTGAGCTTGCTTTACAGCTGCACAGTGGCATGTCAGGGGCCCTGCACGGCTACACCCCACACCTGTTGCGTGATGCTAAGCTTGTGGCCACCCCAGATGACTCAGTACCAACTCAAATCCTGACGCCTTGCCTCATGGTGCTGTTTGACGCTGCCTTCAGCACAGGGCAGAGTCACCAGTCCTTGAATGCCTCCTGGGTCACCCCAGTCCCCAAGTACAGCAATGCCACAGACACGGCCAAGTACAGGCCACCCTCAGTAAGTGAGCAGGCTGTATGCCAAAATCATGGTGGAGCGCCTTGTCAAGTACACAGAGGAGCAGCAGCTGCAGTCCACCACCCAGACAATTTATCGGCCAGAGCTTAGCACCATCCATCCTGCCTTCGCCCTTCTGCATCTCAGTGACAAACACAGGCATGCAAGCCAGCTGCTGTACCTCAAGTCAGCCTGCGACAAAGTCCACTTACAGCTTCTCTGGAACTTGCTGCAGCGCTTGAGGATACTCGGCCGCATGCTAAGCAGAGTCCAGTCCTATGCTGGCTCTTTGCTGTCCATGAGGATCAAGGGACAGTGTGGCCACAGCCAGAGTCCATCCATCGGGCTGCAGCAGGGCTGCGCACTCAATGCCACCCTGTCCGGCGTTTTCGTTTCTGATTTACATCACCATTCACAAGCCACAGCTGCAGCTGCTGGGGTGTGAGTCTGACAGTTGCAGCTCACAGACCTTGTTCATGCTGATGACATCTGCTTCTTGGCTAGCAGCCCTTGACATCTGCAGGCCCTCATTGGTGCCTTGGTCGGCTATTCCGCCACATTGCACATGGCCGCCCAGATCAGTGTGGCAAAGACAAAAGTAGTTCCGATGATGCTGTTCAATCCTTTTGTTAGGTCACCTGCTCCAGTAGCAGCTGTTGTCACCTGCAATGGCCACTCGGCACACTGAGTCAATGCTTCTGAGTATCTGAGTATGCACTTCCATGCATCAGGTGATTTGAGGACTCAGACGTCCCACTCCAGGATACTTTGCAACAGGAAGAGTTTGAGTTTGATGATGTTGCTACACTGCAGCTGAGAATGCCTTTGCTGCACCACAGCCCAAGAGCCTGCCGCCTTGCCTCCAGAGGGGTGATTGGGTTGTCTTTGCATTATGGTTGTGAATTGTGGGGCATGCACAGCCCATGTGGTGCAGCAGACAGGGCACAGACTGCTTCACAATCCATATATGAAAGGCACCTCAGACACATCTGTAGGGTTAAGCACACCTAGTGCTATGTTGCTAGAGAAGTTGGGACTGTCGCCTCTGCAGAGACTTTGCCAGCGCAGACCCTGAACATCTGTTGACAGGACGTCAGGATGCCTATTTACACCATCTTGCTGGACAATCTTATTTACGTTCATTGTGGCTGCAGCTGGCAAGGTGCCAAGAACTTCTCTGGCTCCATACTACTTGCTTGCAGTACTGCACCGAGATATTTGTTTCTGGTAGTTAGACTCCTTCTCATGGAGTCAATTTCATCTGGCCATTAGCTGGTCCTTAATGTTTTGCTAGGCCATCACGTTGCAAGCTCGAGGGCTTAATCTAGATTAGTCCTCAGATTTCCTGACTACAGCACTTTTGCATACCTTTCTGTCACTACATGACATGCCTCTGATAGGCAAGAGGTGTGCCGAAGAGACATGTTTTTTCTTGAGAAGACATGTGAAAAGTATAAGAATGATGTATTTGTCCAGAGGCACTTTATATACTGTCCTGTGATATGGCACAAGTTAGTTTAGATGTTATCCACCCTTTAAGGTGATCTCTACTGTACTTCTGCTTCAGCTGAATCCTCTGTGCAGCGCCTAGTCTGGCTGTGAGTGATGTGCTTCTGACCTTTGCTTAAAACGCCATAGGCCTCAGTTAGGAGGCATACATTGAACTATACTGTGCTGGGGCTAAGCAGCTCTACTTTCATGAAAAGCCTAGAGCAAAACTCTAAAGCTTTGAAATTTCTCTGCTTTCAGGGGAGCCTAAAGTGGTTGACTTGACAGCTGTCAGCTCGTGAAAGCTTTGAAGAGTTGGTAGCGGACGCGTCATCTGGTGGTAATCTTCACGTGCAGCCACCAAATGTGCATAAGCTTTTGTTAGGAATTGGTAGACGCCATATGTTGCTAAAGCATGGCTGCTGACTTGCTACATCAGCGTCTTTGAAGCAGCGTCAGTGGAAGGCAGCCAACATGTGGTGCATGAGCTGTAGATCTGCAATACACTGTTGCTGTGTCTACATTGTGTTGCACAACAAATTGCAAGCATACTCCAGCATATTCTTAATGATGCTTGCTTTGTCTGTAACCCCTGTGCTTATGAAAACAAACGCTCACATTCATGGCATAGAATGGTATTGCATCATCACAGCAATGCAGGATCCAAGCCTGAGCAGCATGTTGTTCAATGCACATGCTGATTAGGCAACAAAGACAAACAACAGTTGCAACATAGACCATCTCCTCCAGCTAAATCGAATCAAGAGCTACATAGACAGTATTGCTCGTGCCGCACATCCAGGTCAGGACACTTGAACTGAAGATCAACAATGCAAGCAGCAGGTGTCACAGATAAGTTCATCAACAGGAGGACACGTTTGGCCAGCCTTGTTTGCTTGCTGTGCATAAATTTCTGCCTGACTTCAATCAAGTCGTGGCAAGCTTGTGTGTCGCTGCAGTCTGCCATCAGCAGTGATGACAAAGAGGCCATCCTCCAGGGGTTCCACCCCCCACAGTTTCAGATAATAGTTCAGCCGTTTTACTGAATACCGAAGCTTATGCCCTTCCCCAAGCACACTGTTGCCGCATACCATTGCTTTGGCACCGGTGATACCAGCACCATGCAACAGTTTTGCCTGTCTAATGACGTCAGCTTGCAAAAACAGGAATTGCTGATGAGCCCAATATTTTGGGAACGTCCAATCTCTCTTGAATAAAGCCAATGGAGGACTGTCCTCAAAGATTTTTGTCATTGGTGGTAAGTGATCATAGCAGCTGAGATCTTCAGCAAAAGGAGAGACGACATGTTTCCTGATGTAGCGTGGGCCCAACAGGTAAGTTGCTAGGGCTCCACCTAGAAGCCCTCCAAAGTGGCCCCTGAAGCATAAGTATGCCGTGTGGTCTATTGCAATCTTGAACGGCAGTGACTGTCATGAGCAAGGTGAAGGGGCCATGAAGACAAGACCCAGCTAATGCATGAGCATATGTCTTCAGCAGTGCAATTGCAATTGCAAGCAGGAACATCTCATAGCCATTGGCAACATGAGCCTGCAGCCTTGCTTTCTGTGAGCTGCCGGCAACACTCCTCCTTACCATTTGTCCACTGGGATGGCAATAGCAATTGCACAGTTGATGCCAACATCCAAGGCTACTGTCCAGGAAACTCCATGCGTGGGAAGAATCTTGTTCAAGCGCCAAAGTGTTATGACATTCATGGCCCAAAGGCCAAATAAACCGCCTGCATTTAAAAAAGGAAACTACTCAAGTGCTGGAGACTGCATCGAATGACAGCACCTGGTACAGACGCAGCTACAATAGGCATGTAGCAGACAAGACACTGTGACAAACATTTTGCAGCATGCAGCGAAGTCTGCTCCAAAATTGACCTAGCCTTGGGTCCACTTGTCAGGCTTGAACGCTACAGGTCACAGGTCCAAGCTTCAGTGGTGACAACATGATCATTTATCAATACTTTGTACTGAGTAATATGGATGTGGAGCCAATGCATCTCTGGAATTTACCCTGTCAGCGCACACCCCTTGCCCTTGGGTGCAAATAGGTGTCTATTGTTGGTGCATGTTGGCGCGCAGAAGTAGGTTGACACATAATAGGTACCCAGTAACAGCAACGAGCACCCTTGTTATCATCATGCAGCAAATGCGCGTGAAAGCATCCTGCTCCTGAGACTGTTGCCTGAAACTTACCTGTCATACGCAACGCAGCCCAGCTTGCATAGAGAAAGGCTCTGAAGTACAAGAAACACCAGCATTCATACATGTTAGCCGAGGCTTACTGATGTCAGTATGAGTTTCAAGATTAAGTGGGATCAATACTCAATGTTACCTGAAGCACCAAGACTGATTGCTGGATTGAAGAGGTAGCTTGCAACACTGCTGGCCAAACAAGCAGTGCTGTAGACAGCTATCATACGCTTGGCACCATAGTCCCTCTCACAGGCAGCTCCTAGGTTGGACACTGCCAGCATGTTCATGCCAAGATGCCACCAGCCGAGGTGGAGAAAGTTGCATGAAATCAGCCTCCACCATTGTCCTGCTGCAATGGCAGGAGCATACTGCAAGCAATGCTAAGTTGTCACCCTCTCGATAAACGCTAGCACCTGCAAAAGGCTGAAACACATGCGCAAACAGCATAGCCACGCTGCAGGAATGCGTGTGCAACTGTGCAATGTGGAGATGTGACTCACAGAAAAAGTACCTTAGCACCCCACTGTGTGACAGCTCCGTTGGATGCAAACTGAGCTGCAAATAGAGCTGCATTCACAGCAATCAAGCAATTTGTAACACGGCGTTCTGGGTCCAGGATCCCTTTCCTGGCATGTCTCAGCACAGTCCTGCATTGACAAAGCACTGTGAGGAGCATTCACAATTGAAGTAAAACTTAATTGCCAGATGCCCTGGTTGCGGTTTGGCGGGCACCAGACCTGCAGCGTCGCCGCAGGAACGGCGAGTTGGCAGTATAAGCGCAGCCTGTAGCAACGATGACAGCTCCTGCAATACATTTGGCGCGTGGAAAGTGCCTGGGGCGTGGCGTAAAGGCTTGGCCACAGCTGATGCAAGACCTTGGTGGATCGACCATTTCTGCTGCAACGGCACAGGTCTAGACAAGAGGGGCAACCGACGTATTTAACAAATATTTCTTGGACGTGACCGTTTGCTTTGATGGCCAAAGAGCGCTGTCTGTCTTGACGCCAGCTAGCTTGCTGTTTCGTGATCAACGTTTTAATACAGGTTTGCAAAAGTCGCAACAGGACGCTTGCACAACCGCAAGCGCAAACAGGTGCAGCTGCCATGGTGCCAGCACCTGAGCAGCACATTTGCATCGGCGTGGTTCCTTGGCGGAGGCGACACACTGTTTGACGAGCCGATGTGTGTGTGTGTGTGTGTGTGTGTGTGTGTGTGTGTGTGTGTGTGTGTGTGTGTGTGTGTGTGTGTGTGTGTGTGTGTGTGTGTGTGTGTGTGTGTGTGTGTGTGTGTGTGTGTGTGTGTGTAGAAACTTCACGCCCTCCGTGTATTACGCCCAGCGTTTCGTATCCCGCGTATCGCAGCGCAGACGCACGCAGGCTGCTTGTAATCAGCCTCACGATCGATTGCAATCTTCTTCCTCTTAGGTAGCCACGCGTAAGATCGCCATCGTGTCCGGCTAAACACTTCAGTTTTGCGTCAGGCTTGCGCCTTGAAAAGCAAAGAAGACAAAGGAAGACTGTGCCGAAGTGCAGGTCCAACGTTGCACCTGAGGTTCCTGCTTAGCTGAAGCGTTGAAAAGATCGTGCTTAGCTGAAGAGTTGAGAAGATCGTGCGATACTACGCGCACCAGAACCTTGCCGACAGCGGCATTCTGACGCACTCAATGGACAGGGCCCTGATGTTGAACTCTCAGGTGCAGCGGAGCTCTGGCTCTTTGACCCTGCCGCAAATCCATCGCAGCCCGTTATCTGCAGCTCAGCTTGGTGGTAGTCCGCACGCCCGAAGCGCCAGCCCGCAGCCTCGATCTCGAGTCAACAGCTTTGTGGCCAGTGCCCCGGCGATGTGCACGCCAACTCCACCATGGATGGAGGTCGGGCCCCGCGCAAGCAGCTCTGCAGCTGTGATTGCGCCTGCAGCACCTGTACTCGGCAAGGATCTGCGCTGGCCCACAAACTTCAAGCAGGAGTACTTGCTGGGGAAGTGCATTGGATCAGGAGCATTCGGCACAGTACATCTAGCCATTCACAGAGCCACTGGCCAGCAGGTTGCAGTAAAGATCATGTCAAAGACACGTGCAAAACAGACCAAGGACAAGACCTTGGCCAAGTTGCAGCGTGAAGTGGAGCAGCTGAACAGTCTTGCAGACTGTGAACACGTTGTCAAGCTGCAAGCAAAGTTTGAGGATGATGGTTTTGCTTACCTTGTGATGGAGCATTGCAGTGGAGGGGATCTTGACCACTTGCTAGATGTAAGCTAATGTCTGATCATGTTGTCTTCCGGTCATCGACCGGTTGAAAGCGCAGCACTTTGGCAGACAACCTCCGTTGCTTGATATGGCTTTTTGACTTGGACCATGTAACATGTGTTGCAGTTTGAGTCTGCATTTGGTTTAGAGGTCTGCATTTGGTTTAGAGGGTAGCCAATGATGTGCAACAATGGCAGTTTGAATTATGCAACCATGGTTGACCTTGTTTGAATGTCACTGCAGGTGCATGGGCAGCTTTCTGAGAGGGAATGTGCCTTGGTGATGTTCCAGTGCCTACAGGTAATGAGTCTCAATGTTCAAATGCACACAAGTCATGGGTGACTGAGCAGCATGTTTGCACCTTAGTTTGACACAACTCACTGAAGCCAGTCTGTGTGTTGTGCCTCGATGTGTGCTTTGCTGTGAAAGTCCAAAGTGGTCAGCTGGCATGCATGTCATCTCTGCATCATTGCTGCATCAAATTAGCGTTGTTGGGCCATTGCATGGTGCATGCAAAGCCTTTGACAGCATGCCTGGTCACACAAAGTACATGCAGACATGACTGCATCTACGTTCAGCTGGACTCTCCTGGCGTATATGTGTATGCAATTTCAGTCTGTGACCAGTCCAGTGCCTTACCTTCAAGACAAATCAGCAAGTCCTCTCACTAACAGCTTGTACTCAGCGTGTGGCTAATGCACAGCTGCTGTGCAGGCCATTGCTGTGTGTCATGAGGCCAACACAATTCACGGTGACATCAAGCCTGCCAACTTCCTGCTCAAAAACCCTCTGAAGAAGGGGTCCCTTACAGCCATTGAGCAGGCTTCTGGCAATGGTGCATGGGTCAAGTCAATTGACTTTGGCTGCAGTCAGGTTGTCAGCCCAGACAAGCCCTTGACCAAGAGGTACGCCATCACTGCGTGCCTGTACACAGTCATTACTCCACCTAACAGAATGTAAGGAAAACATGCATCGAACAACCAAGTTGTCTGGAGAACATGCGTTGAACAGCTAAGTTGTCTGGAAAACATGCATTGAACAGCTAGTTTGCAGAAAGTTGCGCACTGGCAGCAATCAACCTGTCAGCAACAAAAGCCTGAATGCACAACCAGCGAGCTCATATGCTTCTGCCAGGCTTACATGCACTGCATGTGCCCAGTGCAGCTGTGTCTGTCCAAGAGTAGCCAATGTTCTCGATGGGAGTAGCTATCATAGTCTCATAATATGATATTATATAATATAATTATAACTGTAATCATAATATTCAAATATAACAATATTGATAGCAACAGCAGAGCTAGACAGGATTGCATGTATGCACTGCAGGGCAGGGACTCCAGTGTACATGGCACCTGAGGTGTTCAGGAGGCAGTATGGGGTGCAGGCCGACATGTGGAGCCTGGGCATGATGCTCTACCACTTCATCTCTCAACGCTTCCCCTTCTGGTCAGCACCCACTGCTGCACGTCAGCTGCCTCATTGCACTGCATCTGCTTTGCCAGCACAACACACTGATACATGCCTGCACGTCAGCTGCCTTGTTGCACTGCATTTGCTTCGCCAGCACAACACACCGATACCCGCAATTTTGAGCAGAGCTTTGCAGTTTTCACCCGCAGTTTTACCTTCCATGTACATGTCATAGTATTGGTATGTGATGTGCATGAAAATGACCAATCATCGGCACAGCAAATGATGCAGCAAATGACATAGAAAATGACAGTGAAGGAGTTGTGCATGCATTTGTGGACATGTAACACTAGTCTTTGCTGACCATCAACAAATCATCATGGGTGTCTTTCCGAGGGCCTCACCAAGGGCAAAGTCGATTTCCGTTCCTTTCCTCCTCTCCTCTCCTCTCCTCTCCTCT